>CENJ01032317.1_pt1 | contig 12497 bp, 10 predicted proteins | sample 356161 | NCBI WGS metagenome assembly CENJ01 (sample SAMEA2619531, study PRJEB7988) | marine metagenome | biome: marine biome (ENVO:00000447); feature: surface water layer (ENVO:00002042); material: "saline water (ENVO:00002010), including plankton (ENVO:xxxxxxxx)" | depth 5 m
TAATATTTTTTCCAGTGATTTTTTTAAATTCGCCATCTATATTAATGCCTATAGTGGAGCTTTCCAATAATTTAGCTTCACCGGAGAAAACAGTTACTTTATTTTTTTTTAAAAGATACCCAACGCCTTGATTTAATTGACCCGATATCTTTCTAGATCTTGCTACTATCTTAGAGAGATCAAAGCTTACTTTCTGTGCAGATAGACCAAACTCTTTCGCCCGCTCCGCTAAGTGATACACTTCTGCACTGCGTAACATTGCTTTAGTAGGAATACAGCCCCAATTAAGGCATATACCACCGAGATGTTCTCGCTCAACAATAGCAACACTAAGCCCTAACTGTGATGCCCTAATAGCAGCTACATAACCGCCGGGTCCAGCACCCAACACAACCAAATCAAATATATCAGACGCCATAAATACTACCCTTCAATTAAGTTTAGTATTAAACTAATATTTAAATCAACTCAATGCAGGACCTATGCTTAAGCAGAATTTGCGAGTTGTGTATAAGTCATACCATATCCACCATTTTTCATGTATTCGGCTTCATGAACGGTATTTTTTCGGCTGAGCGCTTCGTTCCTAGTTGGAAAACGTCCAAATTTTCTTATAACTTCACGATGTGCTTTGGCATGCAAAAGATTATTCATACCTTCCAACGGCATTCTTTCATGCATTAACCTGATACATCGCTCTTGATCCTGTAGGCTTTCTGAATGCATCAGAGGAAGATAGAAAAACTGGCGTCCGGGCTCATCAATTGCAAAATCAAATTTATGCTTTATAGCTTGTTTTGCTGCAGCGAGAGCAACAAGGTCTGATGAAAACGCTTTTGAAGAACCTCTAAACATATTTCTAGAGAATTGATCTAATACCAGGATATACGCGAGTGACCCAGATGGATATGTTAACCACATCCCAAACTTTCCATCCATTATGGAAACCCATGTAGGATAAAATTCCTGCAGGATCGCATTATCTAAACTTTTTGGCGAGTTGTACCATTGTTTTGGATCAGTTTCATCTAACCAGAAACTCAAAACTTTTTCGGGGGTCATTTATTGATGCTCCCATTTTTATTATTTAACTGCTCTCATTTAACTTAAATTATGTTTTTTTTTATAAATACAGAGAATATAAACCCGACAGAATTCAGTGTGATTTATGCATCACTTTTTTCATCATCTTCGGTAGCAATATCAAAAGCATATTCTTGAGCGATTTCGACTGCCACGCCCGTTGAATTTGGTAATACTGCCGCATAAGCCGCAGTATCAGCCACGGTTGCACGTTGCGTCATTCTGTATCCAGCGTAAAAAGCCAAAGTGACCATTAACAAAAATATAATGATGAAAAAGATCTCAGCCCCAAATGATTCCATTGCGTAGCCAATAATAAGTGGTCCTAAAATTGCGCCAATTCCATTAACAAACAATAAACCAGCTGACGCAGAAGCCATATCTTCGTACTCGATAAAATCATTTGCATGGGCAATTAGTAACGAATAAAGCGGATTTGATAGACCGCCGACTAAGAATGCTGCAAATACAAGCGCAAAAAAGTAATCTCCAGCAAAATAAGCACAGATAGAGCCAAATGCAGAAAAAGCAGAGATAAGTAATATCAACAATCGCCTATCCATTCTATCTGATATCCATCCAATTGGATATTGGAATATCATAGCCCCAATGTAAAAGGCCGCAACAAATAGAGAGATTTGTGATAACGATAAACCTATTTGGGAACCAAATACAGCAGACATTCCAAATTGAGCGGAGAATACACCTCCCAACAAAAACATTCCAACACAGCCCAACGGTGAATTTTTAAAAAGCTGAAGAAGGCTCATTGCCTTCGTGCGCTCAAAAGCTGGAGTAGGACTTATCGATAATAAAATTGGCGCAAAAGAAATAGAGACAAGAATAGAAATAACAATAAACAAACTATAACCGTTGGGGTCACCAAGTGCTAATACCCCCTGTGCAGCTACAATTCCGATCATCTGAACTATCATATATAATGATAAAGCTTGGCCTCTATTATCATTATTTACAGAATTATTTAACCAACTCTCTGCCGTAATGTAGACACCACAGTAACAAAAACCAATGACGACCCTCCCTAAGGACCAAAAGATTGGATTGGCTAATAGAGGATAGGCTATCAAAACAGCAGAAATGAATGACGCAAGCGCCGCAAATACACGAACGTGACCGACACGACGTATTAATTCTGGAACTAGTCGGCTGGCACCCAAAAAACCCAAGAAATATGCAGACATGACGACTGATAGCTCGATAGTACTAAAACCTTCTAATTCACCTCTAACGCCAATTAAGGTTCCTTGTAACCCATTACCCACCATGAGCAACAGCATTCCAAGCATTAATGCCCATGTATTTCCTAGGACGATAAACATGAATCAAACCTCTAAAATTTTCGAAATTTCAAAGCGTATTTTATTATAACTTCTTTAACAAAAGCGATGCATCACCATATGAAAAAAATCTATACTTTTTTGTGATCGCATGTTCATAAATTTTTTTGATACGGTCGGCTCCCATTAACGCTGAAACCAACATCAGTAAAGTAGATTTTGGCAGATGAAAATTCGTCATTAATCCATCGGCTACTTTAAATTTAAAACCTGGATAAATGAATATATCCGTTTTGCCACTCCATGCAGAAACAACGTCATTTTTTTGTGCAGCTGATTCAATCAACCTTAATGCCGTTGTTCCCACAGGTATCACACGATTCCCGCACAATTTAGTTTCATTTATTTCTAATGCGGCGGCTTCCGAAATATATCCAATTTCTGGATGCATTTTATGTTCGCTAATTTCATCAACTTTCACTGGAAGAAATGTCCCAGCACCAACATGCAAGGTAACAAATGTAATGGAAACACCCTTTTCTTTAAGTTTAAACAATAAGTTTTTATCAAAATGCAGTGAAGCAGTTGGGGCCGCCACTGACCCTTTTTCTTTCGCCCACACTGTTTGATAATCGACCTCGTCTCTGACGTCAGCCGATCTTTTCTTTTCTATATAAGGTGGTAAGGGCATAGAGCCAATTTCAGATAAGCATTCATCTAATTCTTTGCCATTTTTATTAAAACACAAGGTAGCAGTACCATTTAGTTTATCCGTAATTTTTGCCTGCAGGCCTAATTCAAAATCTATAACTTCACCAAGAACCAGTTTGCGTAGCGGTTTTACAAGCGCTATCCATGTATCTACTGAGCTACGCTCTATCAAATTTACAACTAAATTAGCTCTAACAATCTTGTCCGGTGCTGTTATCCTACTACGAATTCCCGACAATCTTGCTCGTATAACTTTCGTATCATTTAACACTAACCTATCACCAGGGCGTAACAAGTCTACCAAGTCAGTTACTTGAAAATCATGAATAGTATTATCGGTCGCAACAAGTAACTTAGCTAAAACCCTTGGGTTTTCAGGTCTCAATGCAATTAACTCTGTTGGAAGTTTAAAGTCAAAATCTTCAAGCTTCATTACTCTAGGTCCACTTTAGGTGGTGGTCTCCTGAAGATTTCTCGAAACATCCCGGGGGTCAGAACTGAAAATGGGTTTACAAGAACCTTGGGTGTATCTGGATTACCCCATAGATCAAAATTAATTCCGATCAGACCTTCACCCTTTCTAGTTAAAATCGAACCAATTGAATTGATAGCATAAACAGGAGAGAAGACTCCCTGAAAATCCAAAATTTTGCCTTTTCTATCGAAATATCCATCTAACGAAATACCTAGGGAAGGACCAAAGAAACTGGCACGATCAATAATATATTGCCCTTCATCAAGCCTGAAATTTATATCGCTTTCATGAAGAAAAAGTCCTTGCCCAAGCATTTGCTCCAGTAATCCAATTATAGAAAGGGCCTGTAATAATTTTGCCAAGGCTGGTAAGTCGTATATCTTTAAGTCTTCGGTTAATAGCCTACCTTGAATATTTTTTTGTTTACGATTTATGCTTAACTTAAGAGATCCTTCAGCACCTTTTTTAATGAGTCCGGCCACTTGCAAAAAAGTCCCCGCATCGTTCGATAGTATTTCGACAGTGCTAATTCCACTGTTGGAGGTGAATGAACCAGATATAGGGTCAACCCCCATAAACAATCCATAAAAGTGACCATTAATCCTATCGGAAAAGAAATTTGTTGAAAAATTATCAATATAAAATGAGTCCGTTATATGAATTGTATCCAAATCAACGGTGATTGGGATGCCTTCATTTTTTTCAGAATTTGGCTCAATAATTTTTAGATAGTTTGCAAGATTAAATTCACCTCCTGTGATTTTTAACCCATCTTTGGATACAAAACCTGAAACATCTAAAATATCATCTCTAAATAATCGTTCCAATATAAAGGTCTCATTATCGCTTCCTGTACCAATTACCTCCAAATCTTCCCCTGAAATAATAAATTTATCATACTGTAGTCCATCATTTATATTTCCAAACACTTCCAAACTAGCAAGCTCACTCTTATTTTTCTTCCAGCCAATTTCAGGAAGCCTTACTTCTAATCCTTGTAGATTTGACGTTAAACGAAAAGTAGGATTTTGATTGCTGGGAAAATCGACAATAACAAATGCTTGGGCGCTGCCATATAACCAATCATTCCCAATATCATTTTGTAATGTATTAAAAATATTCTCTGATATTAATAATCTTCCTTCGATTCTAGGGGTAATTGTGTTTCCTTCTTTCCCAAATCCAGAAATATATTTTATCTCAGCGGGGATATCTCCAACAGATACTTGTCCATTTAATTGTAAGTAGCTTTTTTTTATTTCCAAAGAAAGTCCATCCGATGTAATATCTTCAGGAAAAGTTTCCTCACTGATTTTAAGATCCTCAATAATACCGGAAAGTTTATATTTTATTTCTTGAGGCTCTATCTTCATTTTCAGCGGCAATTCTAAAATACCCTGCAAGCTAGCAGTACCCTGCAAATTTTTTGGTTTTTCAAAACCATAATTTTTTTCCAAATCAGACAAAGATATTAGAGCGGACAAACTGCCAACGGAGGACAGATTTATCTTTCCGGGATACGGTTTAATATCAGTATTATTCACAACCAAATTTGATCCCGAAAGATCTAAGCGATTATCGTGATCGCCGACGTACCCATTTGATAAACTAACCGAAAACCTCTTGTCATAAAACGAGTAACTTCCAGAAGCTTCCTCTAATGGAGAAAAGCCATCTACTAAATTAATTGTTGCATTAGAAAAAGCATAACCCATCACAACTTTTGGCCTAACGTTGCTTCCGAAGGTTACTGATGCGTAGAGATCTCTTAAGTTTGCATCTAAAACATTTTTTTCAAGCCAAAGCCGTCCGTTCTTTTTAAAGTCCGGAGGCCAATAAGCAATAATATCGTCATTTTCTGCTTTATCACTTTCTAATTGTGACGATACTTCCCATCCGCTCTTTCCTGAAACAATCTGCCCTGTCGCGACGATGACCAAGTCTCTTGAGGGATCCTTCACGGATAGTTGTTGGACTTCTAAATTAAACGGTTCAGGCTCAAGTATAAAGTCAACCTCTATATTCTCAAACTCAAGCGGGTTTTCGTACAGCTCTAGTGGGTTGATTTCTAATTCTCTCGCTCTGAGTTTTCCGGTGTAGAAAAACCTCTCATCTTTATCAATTTTAAGCTGCACAGCCCCTGCTAAACTTGTCTTCAAATCTCTGCTATTTATATTTATTTCCTCAAAATTTAGTAGATTAATTTTGCTGTCATATGAAAAATAAACATTGGCATTATCAAAATGCAAAGGTCTACTTTTAGCATCAGCTCGCAAAACACCAGAACCAATCTTCAGTGATGCACTTATCTCATGGACTTCCATATCAGAGCCGATTTTAGTACGAAATGCTCCAGAGATTGGGGCTTCAACAACATTTAACCAAGAAAGAGCTGGAGATTGTACAGCTATTTCTTTCGCTGGAAAATCGTCAAATAAAATACCGAGGCTTCCGTTGCCTGAGGACAGATTTGTTTCATAATTAATTTGAAGGGTTGAAATATCAGCGCCACCCATCAAAACTGCTGCATCTACACGCACCGAGATGTCATTAATCTGTCTTTTTAATTCTATACTAGCTCCATCGACAACCCAGAGCGACGAAGCTTTCTGATCATCATACTGCACCGTCATGGAGGTAACTTTAAAATTTTCTAAATTCAAAAAGACATCTTTTTCCAAGAAATTTTTAAAAGTTGCTGATAAAGGAAACAAGGCGTTATCGCTGTCGCCGGTTAGTGAACTGCCAGGTCCAAATTTGACAGAGTAATCCCCTTTAATATCTCTCTTGACCCCTAGTGTGAGGCCTTCCAGAGAAATGGTAGTTAAATCAAACTTTCCTCTATATAACTGTTTAAATGACAACCCCAATTCAACTTTGGAAATTTCGAGGAATGGCTTACGATTTTCGTTATCATAAATTGTGACCTCAGAAACGATAATACTGGGTTTAAAATTTTCACCTAACGAAATTTGAAGACGAGAAAAATCAAACTGATCTGTCAAATTTAAACTTTCGATCTGGTTGTAAATATATTTTTTCAGTATAACGGGTGCATTTACATCTCTAATCGATAGGGTCAAAAATACCATTATAAGTACTACTAAAGCAGAACTAAGAATAATCGAAAAAATTGTCATTAATTTTCGAATTATAGAATTATCGAAGAAAATTCTTGAAAATATTTTAAGAAGAGTTCGCAATGTCTATTCTTTCCTTTAACTCTCCATTACCTGCACTAACTTGTGTATCTAGTTGCGGATGTTTTAGAAAGAAAAAAATATGAATAATGTATCTTATCAGGCGCCAGAAGTATCACTCCCAAGGGATGGCGGTGAAGTATTAAATTTGAAAGAGTTTCGCCCCAAAAATGTAGTTTTGTTTTTTTATCCCAGGGACGCAACACCAACATGTACAAAAGAGGCAATTTCTTTCTCTCAAGCCTCAGCAGAGTTTGAAAAACTTAACACGGTGTTGGTTGGGGTTTCAAAAGACACTGTCGCAAGCCATGAAAAGTTTATTGGAAAGAATGACCTTAATTTGCCTCTGCTATCTGATGATGGAGCTGGGATTTGTGAAGCTTTCAACGTTTGGAAGGAAAAATCTATGTATGGTAAGACATATATGGGAATTGAACGTTCCACTTTCCTGATAGATGGGCATGGTAACATCGTGAAAGAGTGGCGAAAAGTACGAATTAAAAATCATGTCGAAGATGTACTCGACGCAGTTAAGAGTTTATAAAATGATTTTGGTTAATCGTAACTTTTATTTTTCCTAATTATCGTTTATTTAAATTTTACTTAGTAAAGTACTTTTAATAAAGCTTATGTTTCTTAAAATTTTTGTGCTAATCGAAAAATTCTGGAGTAACTATTTTCCCAAAAGGCAAATATTACTTAAGACTGGAACTGATACTAAATTTATTAGCCTTAATTCTTCAACACAAGCCACACTTATTTTTGCAGTATTTATTTTTGTGGGTTGTTCAATCTTTTCATCGTTAATTTTTACGTTTAATGCGCTTAATTTAGGAGATCGAGAAAACCAATTTACAAGAGCAAGCTTAAATTATGAAAATCGTCTTAGTCAAATCTCAGACAACTACTATGACTACTATGAAAAAGTTAAATACGCGGAAGACAACCTTGAAAATGCGTTAGAAACTATTGAATATTTTCAGCAAGAGATGACCAAAGCGCAGCTACGCGAAAATGAACTGAAAGCAGGAATTCTATCACTACAAGAGCTGACGAAACAAATTAAAGACAATAACTTGATAGGGGTAAAGAAACAATCAGAGCTATTTAATGAAAGCGTTCTTGTTCAGAGGACAAATTCGACTGATGCATCACACAAAATCGCGGTTCTAATGCCCCTTTTAGAAGAAATAATAAAAGAACGCGATGACACTAAAATTAAATTGGATAAATCTTTAAAAAAAGTTGATCAACTTTCATATGAATTAAATTTATCCAAACAAAACAACGAACAACTTTTTCGTCAGATTGAGGAAGCATTAGTTGTATCAGTTAAACCTCTAGAAAAAATGTTTAAATCGGTTGGGCTCGATTTGGAAAATATACTCAGCGTTATAAGAAGTAGTTATTCCGGGTACGGAGGACCAAATCTACCAATTTCAAACCTACCTAAAGAAAGTTTGACAAATAGCGAACGATTAGCGGCTAGGATGGTAGACCAAATATTTGAACTTGGTGCCTTGCGCGTAGCAATTCAAAAATTACCTTTTGCACACCCATTGAATGAAACTTTTCAATACACCTCCGGTTTTGGGCCACGTTGGGGCACGATGCACTATGGCACTGATATGGCTGCGAGGCATGGTAGTCCCATTCTTGCTACAGCGGATGGCGTTATTAATTTTGCAGGGTGGGAGAAGGGTTATGGAAAATTAGTGAAAATAAAACATGACTTCGGCTATGAAACGCGGTATGCTCACTTGTCAAAAATTAGCGTGAAAGTAGGTCAAAGAATTTCTCAGGGCGCTCGCATCGGCAAAATGGGTAATACCGGAAGATCTACAGGAACGCATTTACATTACGAAATTCGAAGAAACGGCAAACCAATAAATCCAATGAAATACATTAGGGCTAAACAAAATGTTTTCTAAAACTAAACTTACAGATCAGAAAAAAAGTAACGACGCGGCAAAGCCGATAATCTCAGACGCATCAAGTGAAGACAAAGAGCTAAGTTTTTCGGCGCCTTTTTCGCGATCTAAACCTGCAGCTTCAATATTATCTGAAGACTTGAAGGTTATCGGGAATATAAAGACCCTTGGAGATATTCAAGTGGAAGGACTTGTAGAAGGAGATATTAGGGCTCATCTCCTGACAGTTGGTGAAAGTGCCACAATTAAAGGAGAAGTGGTTGCAGATGACGTAGTGATTAATGGCAGAATCATCGGAAGAGTAAGGGGTTTGAAAGTAAGGCTAACTTCAACCGCTCGCGTTGAGGGGGATATAATTCACAAGACAATCGCAATTGAGTCGGGTGCACATTTTGAGGGTTCTGTTCAAAGGCAAGACGATCCTATAAACCAGAATTCCAAAAACAGTAAAAATGAAGTAACTCCACCAGATACTTCAAAGATGAAACCAGTATCAACAAATGGGACTGGCACTGAAACTTCCTCACCCAAAATAAACCCATAAAAATAATTAACTTTAAACTTTTGGCCTGAAATATGTAATTGAAGATCTTGCCAAAAGATCTTCTTGTTTTGGTGCTTTGACAAGCACTTCTCCGACGATTAACGTTCTGCCCAATTTCAAAAGCTTACAATCTGCAACCATCTCCTCGCCCGCATTCGGTTTTTGTAAAAAATCAATAGAACAATTTGTGGTAACAGCTAAGGGCTCTTTGCCGATATGTGCCAAAAGCAAAATATACATTCCAATATCAACAAGACTAAAAATAGTTGGACCGGAAACTGTTCCACCGGGCCGCAGATTTTCAGATGAAACATTTTGAACAATTTTTGCATAACCTGGCTCTAACGCAAGAATTTTATACTGATTAACTACTTGTGGAAAAACTTCATCTAAATAACTTGATAATTCAGAAATTGAAAATTGTAATTCCATTGATACACCAGTACAAAACTTTTAATACATATGGATGAAATTGAGAAAGAGAACAAGATGGGTCTAGTCGAGCGTATCGATGACGGAGCGATCTCTAGGTTGTTACTTAATCAGCCCAGTAGATTAAATGTACTGTCAGATGATTTACTAAATACTCTTCAAGAGGAACTTATAAGCATAGGAAAAAGTAAGAATATACGTTGTCTTATTATTTCAGGAGCAGGAAATGGTTTTTGTGCGGGCCATGATCTCAAGGAAATGACAAATAAAAGGCAAAATCCTGATGGGGGCGTAGCATATTTTCGTGATCTCTTCGTACGATGTTCGAAAATGATGACCACTATTCGATCTTTGCCACAACCTGTAATTGCGCAAGTCCATGGCATAGCAACAGCTGCCGGCTGTCAACTTGTGGCGAGTTGTGATTTGGCTGTTGCAGATGAAAGTGCGCGTTTTGGTGTAAATGGCGTAAATATTGGGCTATTTTGTTCAACGCCGATGGTAGCTTTAACGCGAGCTGTTGGACGAAAAAGAGCCTTCGAGATGCTCGTTACAGGACAATTTATAGAAGCTAAAGAGGCTAAGGAAATTGGTTTAATCAACAAAATTTCACAAATTGGTCAGCTGGAAAAGACAACTGATGAACTGGCACTTCAAATTACTGGTAAACTAGGTGAAGCCGTTAAAATAGGTAAAGAGGCATTCTATAAACAGTCTGAAATGAGCTTAAAGGACGCATATGATTATACTGGTACCGTTATGGCGGAGAATATGATGTTCGAGCAGACAAAAAGAGGAATTAACCTCTTCTTGGATAAGAAGACACCAGAATGGGATCAATGATATAAATCTAAATTTATGTCATAGGTAAAGCATGGCTAATACAAAAATTCTGAAAATTATTGGTGGGGGAATGGCAGGGTGTGAGGCTGCGTGGCAAGCTGCCAATATGGGAGTTCACGTACATTTGTATGAAATGAGGCCAAAAGTAAAAACATTTGCTCACAATACAAAGTATTTAGGCGAAATGGTATGCTCAAATTCATTTAGGTCAGATGATGATGAATATAATGCCGTTGGTCTCCTGCATTGGGAAATGTATGAAGGAAACGGCTTAATTATAAAATCTGCGATTGATAATAGACTTCCAGCTGGAGGCGCTTTGGCTGTTGATAGAGATAATTTTGCAATTTGCGTCACCAACAAAGTAAATCAACACCCCAAGATAAAAGTAATAAACGAAGAAAACGTGGAGTTAGAGAATAATGATAAGTTGATCGTTGCAACCGGTCCATTAACCTCAGAACGACTGGCTGCCAGTATTAGAAAATTAACTGGTAATGATGCATTATCATTTTATGATGCAATCGCTCCAATCGTTTATAGGGACTCTATTGATATGTCTAAAGCTTGGATGCAATCACGTTACGATAAGGGCGAGACAGAACAAGAGAGAAAAGCATACTTAAACTGCCCAATGACCAAAGAACAGTACGAGAAATTTATAGATGCTTTATTAGAAGCAGAAAAAACAGAATTTCACGAAAATGAACAAGCCGATTACTTTAATGGCTGCTTGCCAATCGAAGTAATGGCAGAACGTGGCCGGGAAACCTTACGCTTTGGACCAATGAAACCGGTTGGATTAACAAATCCAAATAGTAAAGTAAAACCTTACGCTGTTGTTCAGTTGAGACGAGACAATGCTTTAGGAACTCTTTACAATATCGTAGGTTTTCAAACAAAGATGAAGTACGCATCACAAAAAAGTGTTTTTTCTATGATACCTGGCTTAGAAAATGCAAATTTTGCGCGATTAGGTGGAATTCATCGTAATACATTCCTAAACTCACCACAGTTGTTGGATAAAAAGATGCGCTTAAAATCATCACCGAATATTAGATTTGCAGGTCAAATAACAGGGGTTGAAGGGTATGTCGAAAGCGCAGCAATGGGCTTGATAGCAGGTCGGTTTGCAGCGGCCGAGATACTTGGCCTTCAAAGAGATGAAGTGCCATTGAATACAGCTACAGGAGCATTATTAAATCATATATCAGGCGGGGCAGATCTTAAAACTTTTCAACCAATGAATGTAAATTTTGGCCTATTCAATCCGATCGCTAGTTTAAAATCAGGCAGAAAAGCGAGAAAAGATAGGTACAAAGCTTACACCGACAGAGCAAAATCCCTGTGGAAAGAGTGGGAAGCTAGCTGGCACTAGACATGACCCAAGAAAAGAAGCTAGGCTTTATGTATGTGCTCAGATTTTTTGGATAAAGTATACAAAGATGAATATAAAAACCCGAAAGATTTATATCGGGAGTGGGCGGATACCTACGACAACGAGCTTGCCCAAAACGAATATATTACACCCATTCGAACAGCCAAAGCCTTAGCGACATTTGCTTCTAACAAATCAACTCCTATCTTAGATTTTGGCTGCGGGACCGGCCTGTCGGCAGAAGCTCTCATTTCTTGCGGTTTCTCATCTATTGATGGAATTGATATTTCAAGCGAGATGGTAGAAATTGCTCGCGGGAAAAGCATATACAGAAACTTAGAGTGCTTTAATCTAGACAAAGGTATTCCAGTTAAACAAAATGAGTATTCCATAATTACAGCCATTGGCGTAATTAGCGTTGGCGCAGCTCCAATAACCATTTTTGATCAAGTCTTTGATTTGCTGCCCCAAAATGGATTATTTGCTTTTTCGTTCAACGAACATTCTCTTATGGACCCAGAGTATTCCTTAAAAGTTGAACAAACAGTTGAAGAAAAAAAAGCGGAGCAACTATTCTGCGAACTTGGACCACACATCTTAAA
>CENJ01092554.1_pt1 | contig 12495 bp, 13 predicted proteins | sample 356161 | NCBI WGS metagenome assembly CENJ01 (sample SAMEA2619531, study PRJEB7988) | marine metagenome | biome: marine biome (ENVO:00000447); feature: surface water layer (ENVO:00002042); material: "saline water (ENVO:00002010), including plankton (ENVO:xxxxxxxx)" | depth 5 m
AGTTAAGGTAATGAAAGTTTCTTTTGCTCCTGGGCAGGAAGATAATATGCACGATCATTACCCTTTCACTGCATATCTACTTGATGGAGGTAAAGCACAAGTAACCATGCCAGATGGTAAAGTAAATGAACGGGAGTTCCCTAGCGGATTTATTGCCCATAATGGCAACGGTGTTCGACATAAAGTCAAAAATATTGGTTCGAATGATATAAATATTATCTTGATTGAGCATAAAAAAATAGGGTCAATTCCTTCTTTTGATAACGACGTGAACTTATCCGCTCATGCAGTATCGCCAGACATTTATGAAATAGTTCATGAGGATGAATTAATTAAGGTATATACAGCTACATTTCCTGCAGGAAGTAATGATAATCTTCATGAGCATGGCATGAACACTGCATATGTTATAACTGGTGGTAAGGTGGAAATTACAGGATCAGATGGTTCAGTTAATGAGCGCAATATACCAGATGGAGCTGTTTTATATTCGGATAAAATGGTTAGGCATCAAGTTAAAAACATTGGAGAGACTGACATTAAAGTATTATTAGCTGAGTATAAATAGATAAATAAATATTTATTTTTTCTATAAAATAAAATTTTAAACTATTGAATCTTTCGCTTTTGACTTTCAAATTTTTCTAATAATATTGAGCATGCGTAGACAATTAATTGCGTTCATTGTGCTTACAGGTTATCTATTTTCGCAAGAAGGTAGGCCTTTTGAGATCACGGTGACACCTAGATATGTAGATGAAAAGAGAATTGTAGTTAACGTCCAGTTAACTAACCTAACAAATAAACCTTTAGATTACCTAGAAGGCTTCTTGCTAGAAAGAAGTTCTTCAAGAAAGCTTCTTGATGAAAAAAGAGTTGTTCTTACCGCTGGGTATGAACCTTCTTTAGAGACTGGATTTGCTTCTACAAAGAGCATGTCCTATGAGGTTAGTAAAGGTAAACCCAATACATATGAGTTTGTTATATCAAAGCTTAAGTTTTTTGGAGAGTCGAAGATCTTTACATGGCATCCAAAAGCTGGTTATATCCGTATAGAATAGAAAACAAAAAAGATAAATTTTGAAACCCCTAGATATCTAGGGGTTTTTTGTTTAAACAAGTTTAACTTTTGAACCATATAAAAATAAAACATCCTAATTGGGCCATGAAAAGGATCAATCAAGGCGTTTCATGGACAGGAGCTGTTAAACTAGGACTTTTTACTCCAAAATTGAAAAAAGCAATTAATAGTAAAATAGAAATTCCTAGAACTGAATTTTTTGATAATAAATAAAAAGCGAGGTGACTTATGAGGGTATTTATTACTTTGATTACAATGAGTTTTCTTCAAGGAAATATATTAAGACTCGCCCCTGAGTTTTATGATAATAGGATACCAAAAAGTATTTACACTTACAAAGAGACATCAAATAAAATCATTTTAAAAGAAAGTACATCATACTACAAAAATGGTCAAATGAGTTACAAAGTTGAGTATGATTCAAATGGCCTTAACTCGAGGAAAACGTGGTGGTACAATAATGGGAATAAAAGTAAGCTAGTCACATTTAAGGATGGAAAGATTGATGGGATCTGGACAACTTGGAAATATGACGGAGAAAAAGAACTAGAACGATTTTATAAAAATGGATTAATGTTAAAAGAAAGATTATATAATAAATAATTTTATTTCAAACTAACTAACTGTTTTAGATGTAAAAATAATTAGTTGTATATTTCGCTAAACAAATGGTGATCACATATGGAGTTATTTAGAATAAAATCCAATATTGATGAAATAGCTAATGCATTAACCTATCAAATTTCATTAGTTAGTACCATTTTTTCTGGCCACATTGTTAAAAATTATAATCTTTCCTACAAACAGCATGTTAGGCTTTTACTCATATCGACCGCACAACAAATCCATTTGATTGATAGGTTACTCTTTAAAAATAATTATGAAAACCGTGAAGCTATCATTCATAGAGTTTTTATTGGACAGGCTAGGATGATAGCTGGTTTATGGCCAAAATTATATGAGGAAGGTTCATTAGAGTTCTTCTCTGATAAGCAGTTGGAGTATCTAAAGTATCCTGATAAAACAGAGGATGATGAAATTAGTTATCCAAAGGGTTCTTTATTATGGGAGTTTGGTGAAGAGATCGCATTTAATAGTGACATGCAGAAAAATCATAAAATCATTTTAAAAACAATCGGTACTTATAAATTTTATTATTTAAAAAATGAACAAATAATGGATTATATAAGAGCTTAAATTTTAGAAAGAAAATATGAAAAACACCATTTTAAAATATTCTATCATTACTCTCTCAATATTTACTTTCACTTTTTCGCAGCAAGAAAGATTAATGTGGGAAGATTTAGTTGATAAAAAGGGAGTGAAATATGCAGCAGGATCGAAAAAACCATTTACCGGCAGGGTCTTTGATAATTACAAGAATAAAGGCCGCAAGTTAACCGGTTCATTTAAAAATGGTAAAATGAATGGCAGCTGGACTTTTTGGAAAGAAGATGGGAAGATAGATCGCGAAGAAGCATATTTATTAGGAGAAAAAAATGGTGAGTGGACACTCTATGATGACAATGGCAAAAAGCTAAAATCAGAAAGATATAGTAAAGGAAAAAAGACAGGGTCCTCTAGTCTTTATCATCCTAACGGTCAGAAAAGTAAGGAAGAAACCTATGTGAATGATAAGCGCGAGGGGAAATGGACTTCATGGTATTCAAATGGAAAAAGAGAAAAAGTAGAATTTTATAAAAAGGGGAAAAAAGTAAATAAATGGAATTATTATAATGAGGATGGAAAATTAGAAAGCACGGTATCGTATAAAAATGACTTTAAAGATGGAAAATCAATTTATTATTCTTCACAAACTGGTAAGAAAGAAAGAGAAGAAAGTTGGAAAAGAGATGTGGAAAATGGATTGTGGATATGGTGGAATGATAAAGGAAGAAAAATTAAAGAAGGTAGCTTCCAAGCTGGGCAAAAACATGGCTTATGGATGAATTTTAATGATAAAGGCAAAAAATTTGAAGAGGCTCAATGGAAAAATGGCGAACTTTCTGGTAAAACTACTATGTGGGATAATAATGGTGTAAAGTCCATTATCAAAAGTTTCAAAGAAGATGAAAAAGATGGCTTCTGGGTGTGGTGGAGCCCTAGCGGAAATAAAGTTAAAGAAGGAAGTTATAAATTAGGTCAAAAACATGGCAAGTGGACATTCTACTATGCTGATGGATCAAAAAAACGTCTTGAGAATTACGATAAAGACAAAAAGAGTGGTAAGCTAATTCGTTGGTATGCGAATGGGCAGAAGTCCCAAGAAGAATTTTATAAAAATGATGAAAAGCATGGGAACTTCAAGTATTGGTTTGATAATGGCCGATTAGAAAAAGAAGAAAAATTTTCTAATGGTGTTCAAACCGATGGAAAACATTATGATTATTTTGATAATTGATTTCATCAAAATTTATAAAAATAATGTTCTGCAAAACTCTTTGCTCGTCCTATAATTTTAAAATATAAAATGAGCTCTAGTACAAATATACCAATTACTCATATGTTCACAGATGAAAGTAATCACACTAGGTTTAAACAAAAGTATTTACCTTTAGAACCTAAAGAGGGCTTAGGATCTATAGGTTCATTTTCCAGCTTATTTGTTAATCCAATTTTGAGAGATAATTCAGGTGATATTAAAATGCAATTTGCTGTAACCCCTGTACCTGAAAAAAGTGACGGCGAGGGACCTAAACTAGCCCACACCGCTCCAAGAAGACAGCTAGTAATAACTTTGGATGGATACCTTGAGTTCAAAAGTTGCGGTGTTGAAAAAATAGACGATGATCACCAGGCAATCATTTCAAAAGGGCAGATTCTCCTAGCAGATGATTTAGAAGGCGCAGGACATGTATGGAGTTTTCTCAAAGATGAAAAAGGTCTTATGCATCCTTGGGTCAGGTGTTACGTTCATTTAGGTGAGGAATATGACCATTTCATTTCTAAGCTAGAAGATTAATAGATCATTTAAGAGAGATAATATGAAGTATATTTATGAACTAAAAATTTATTTTATTTTCTTAACCTCTTTTTTGTTTTGGTATTCTTGTGCAAGCAGTAAACCAAACAAAACAGAAAATCATCCAGAGATTGAAAAATTATGGATTGAATATTTTACTCATTTAAATGATAATGAATTTGAAGAAGCTATATCATATTTAAATGAGTCTGTACTTTTTTCATTTAATAGTACAGGAGTAGATATTGACGGTCATGAAAATCTTAAATCTCAACTTATGAGATGGAAAAAAAAGCTAGATAAAAATAATTTATATTTAAAATTCCATGAAATTGAATCCATAAAAGTGTGGCCAAAAATGACAATGGTAGATGTTAAACAAGGCGAGTACGACTCAAAATCCAATGAGATGGTAAGAGAAATAAGAAGATATTATCATTTTTATAATTTCGATGAAGTAGGATGGAAATTATATATGATAGCTGACGCTAAAATAGAAAATTAAAATTCTATGGATATATCCTGATCATCGAAACCAACTGCATCTTCCTTCAAGCTAATTGGATTATACTTAATTCCTCTATCATTATAATAATTTTCTAAATCTTTAATGTAATCTTCTTCCTTGCCTGGCGAATAGCCAACATAACGGTTTATAATATTACCATCTTTATCAACTAGTACTAGGGTTGGAATTCCATTTACACCAAAATAATCGCCTAGAATATTTTCAGGATCAATTGCTATATCATAACTAAAGTTTCTATTTTGAATATAGGGCTTGACTTTATTTACAATTTTTGGCTCGTTGAGATTAATACCTAAAACCTTTAATCCATTATTTTTAAAATGTTCAGCAATATCACTAAGGTACCCCATTTGTTTTGGGCAATTAGGACACCAAGTAGTCCAAAATTCAAGTAGTAAGGGCCCGTCACCTACATAATTTTTTAGCTCCGAAAATTCGCCATTTATCATTCGAATTTTTTCATCAGGGACCACGGTGTTTAACACCTCTTTATCTTCTGCCGTTAATAATGATAAAGAAAATAAAAATAATAAAATTATTGGTTTCATGATTTTCACCTTTTGCTTTCTTTAAGTGATCAATGGATGCTTGAATATAACATAGTTAATTTAAATTTTCTTAATAACAACAATTGTGATATCATCTTCATTCATTTTTCCATTCATCCAATTATCACCAAGTCTAATAAGCTGATCTAATATTTCTTTGGATGATTTTTCACCATTTTCATGAATACAGTTTTTCACCGCTTCGTAGTCTAGCATTTCCCCAGAATAATTATCGCACTCAGGTAGTCCATCAGAAATTAATACAAGCACATCTCCCTGATTCATCTCAAAATTAACCCAATCGTAATCTGCATTTTTTACAGAGCCTAATGGTAAACCTGGAACAAGGATCTCTTCAATTTCATTTTTTTGGCTATCAAAATAATATGCTGGAGGCATACCTGCGGAGCTTAAGGTTACTTTTGAATCTTGGAATTTGGCTATATTTAGAGACATTCGCATTTTACCTAGATCAATTGCTTTTATTGCTTGATTAAGTTTCACTAATGATTCATTTGGTTGATCTAGTTCTAATCCATACAGACCAGCTTTTGTTATTGATACCATCATTCCAGCATTCAAGCCATGACCTGTAGCGTCTCCGCAAACGATAAAAAGGTCATCATCGTTTTTAAAGTAATCATAGTAATCGCCACCAACCTCCATTGAGGTTTTCATGTAAGAATGCACATCATAAGTAATATCTTTAGGTGGGTTATCAGGAATTAAAGAGAGCTGAAAATCTCTTGCTTGTTCTAGTTCTTTTTTATGGGCTTCAAATTCTTTTTTATCTTGGTCTTGTTTATTCTTAAAAACAACCAATCGATAAATAGAAAAAAATGATAAAATAAAATATATGAAAAATGCTGTATAACTTTTTAATGGATGAGGAACAAATGATAAGCTCAATGAGGAAGTCTCGCTCCATAAATTATCATTATTAGAACCTTCAACTTTAAAGACATAATTTCCTCTTCCGAGATTGTTGAAGGTTACACTTCTTCTATTATCCATTTCCGTCCAATTATTATCAAAGCCCTCAAGAATGTATTTATACTTATTTTTCTTTGATTGATTATAGTTGAGTGCAACAAAATTAATTGTGATTGATTTTACTTTGTGATTTATTTCAAGGCCATTACTGCGATCATTAGTATCTATGTTTAAATAGTTATTTTCTATGGATCCGTCAAAATATGTTTTTTTAACGTTTGTAATTAAACATGGAGGTTTATACTCATTTAATTTTATATCATCTGGCGTTATTATCGTTATACCATTAGGTCCACCAAAAAAAAGTTTACCCATATCATTTTTTGAAACACTGCCCCTAAAAAAATCAAGATCTGATATACCATCGAGTAAATTAAAATTCAAGATTCCGTTTGACTGAGAATTAATTAACGAAATACCATTTTTTGAACTTACCCATAGGTTACCATCTTTACTTTTTTCAATGGCAGTTATATAGTTTGATGGAAGTCCATTTTCAATGAACAAATGATGAAATTTATTTAATTTAATATCAAGTTTATTTAGTCCGCCATTTGTAGTGCCAAACCAAATGAAACTATCATCAGATTGTAAATAAGAGGTTATTTTTGATGAGGATATACCATTTTTTTCTTCTTTATCAAATTTGTAGTGTTCAAATCTGATTTTCTGATTATTAAATATTGAACGTGTCTGACTTTGTTGAGCTTTATAAACACCATTTGAGATTGTAGTAAACCAAATATTTTTATTAGTATCTTTAAAAACAAATCTTATTGGAGAAGGCATTGAATAATTAATTATTGATTCATCTTGTAAAGATAAGATAGAAACACCTTTGCGTGTGCTTATCCATGCGTAATTATCATCATCAAAATAAATGTCAAAAACAACATTATCTGCTATTTTTCTTTTTTTATTTTTTGTTTTTGCGTTATACCTATCAATAGTTCTTTTTTCAATGTCTATATTTAATAGACCATTTGTACTTCCTACCCATAGTGAATTGTTATTTTGAAAATGTATATCAGTTATTTGTGATGTGCCTAATTCAGACTTTGGAAAATGATCATAACGAATCCCTTCAACTGATAGGTACTCAAGTCCATGATCTGTAGCTACCCAAAGAAAATTATCTTCAGCACATTCAATTGCATATATCTTTGAGCGTAATAATCCCCAATCATTTTCTGAATCATATTTGACAGAAGAAAATTTTGAAGAAAAATTTGAATTCATACTTAGCCCCGCATTAGCTGTGCCAAACCAGACATTTCCAGCTTTATCTTCAATAAAAGTTGTTATGTTATTGCCAGGAATTGAAGTCTGATCTGTTTCGTCATGTAAAAGGTTAACGTATATAGTATCCAATGAATTTTTTTCATTTGGAATAAATGATATGTTATTGATACCACCATAATTATTTGTAGTGAACCATACTCTGTTGGATTTATTAGCTAGTATCAGATTTTTGATATCGTTTTCAACAATGCTATTTGCAAATAATGTTACTTGGATATTTTTAAATGAATTGGAATTAAGGTTTAATATTGAAATACCATTTTTAGTTGAAATCCATATTTCATTCTTTTTTTTAGAAAATTCAATATCTCTAATATCATCATTTACTAAAGAACTAGTTTTTTCCTTATATACTTGAGGTTTTAGTTTTGGATCATACGGTAGTTTAATTAATCCATTTTTACTTCCGATCCACAATGTATTATCTATTTCAATGATATCTGTGACAAATGAAATTTCAATAGTTGAATGATTAGAATTAAGCATTGATTTTAATGTGTCATTATCAAAGTCATACCTATATACATTTGAGAATGTACTTATAAGTATTTCGTTACTATGGGTATTGTAGATATTAGAAAATGAATTTATTTCTAAGTTGTCACCACAACTAATGCACTCCACTTCATTTGATGTTTGTTCATACTTATATATACCATCAGAATTTCTAAACCATATATCCCCATTTTTATCATTAAAAATTTTTTCTATGTCTTTCAGGTTATATTTAGTATTCGCAATTCGTTCAAACTTTCTAGTTTTGGTATTTAGTTTAGATAGTCCAAGTTCTGTTCCAACCCAAATATCGCCATAATCATCCTGACATATACTTTTTATGTTGTTCCCAAAAATTGTAGTCTCATTGAAAACATTCATTTTATAATTAAAAAAAGTAAGTCCATCAAAAAGTCCTAACCCATTTTCAGTACCAATGTAAAGAAAACCTTTATGATCCTCAAATATCACATTAATTGTACTTTCTGATAGTCCATCTACAACAGTGTAGTTTTTAAAATCATACTCATTTGAATAAGCAGTATAAATCAAAGAAAAAATTGCTATTAAAAATTTTATGAATTGCATTGCCAATTGAATATCTTTTTATGATATAAGTTCATGAGACCTCATAAATTAAAATGCACCATAAAATAAAGTAGCATTAATTATAATGTTATAAAAATTAAATAGATCTAAGAAATGTGAATATTAGCGAGTTTAGTTTTTAGGAGAACCGATTAAAAAATATCTCTTATCTGTTCATACGTTTTTTGGGCAGAAACTACTGCACCATCAGCTTGGCCAACAGAGAATGAATCTCCGCAAAGAGCAAGCATATTATTCTCATTAAAATAGTTTGCTATATTATTTTGACCTTCTGTGAATGCATATTTCCAGTAATGAAGGTTGTAAAAAGAAAAGTTTTTAAATCCAGATTCTTTAAGATGTCTGCTAATTAATTCATGTTTTTTATTATCTTCTATGTTTAACAAGGTATTGGAGATCTTTTCATTTACATTTACAGTGAATATATTTTGATCTATTGATAAACCTTTGAGAAAATTATTGCAAATCCAAGGAGCAAAATCATTTTTTAGAACTGGTTTAGAGCTAATAGCATCCATATTTTGGAAAGTGATTGTATAAAAACTTTTATAGGTAGCAGTTGGCAAAGCAGGTATTGTTAGATCGCTTACTTTTAGTAATTCACAAACTTGATTTATAGGCATTGTTAGGACCAGCATTTTAGATTTTAGAGTAAAAGAATTAGTGTTTATTTCCCAATGGTTAGAAGTCTTTTTTATGGAAGAAACTTTTTGGTTTAATAATGTACTCACTCCTAAGCTTAAATACTGCGGTATTTTATTCATGCCAAATGGAGCAATAAATGCTTCATTATACTGGAGCATATTTGATTTTTTAATAAGGTTTTTATTTTCTAGGCTTTGAATCAATTCAGATAATTCTTTGGTCTTTGGCTTCAAATATTGGCACCCATAATCTGCAATGCCTCTGCCGACAGGTTTTGTTGAAAATCTACCACCGATACCTTTACTTTTTTCGATGATTAAGGTATTTAACCCTAGTTCCTTAACCTTTCTAGCTAAATAGCTACCGCTTAAGCCAGCTCCAACAATGATGACATCAAAATACATATCATTATATCTTATTTCTTTATGCCTATATAATTCAAAAGGTATTTGATCTGTTTACAAAAAGGTGCTTGAATAGATTTACTAGAAAATTCTAAAATGATAATTCATTGGATGTAATTTTTATAGATAAATCCTCTAATTAATAATGTCTAGATATAAACTATGTGATATATGTAGCGAAGAATACAACACCATGTATAGAATTATAATTGATAATTCAAAAAAATGGATATTTTCGTGCAAACCCTGCCTTGAGATGCATAAACCTGGTAATACGCATTATAAATATGGTGGCACTTGGAAAAAATGACTATTTATGAGCAGTAGAAACCGAAATCGATCATCAAAAATTTCTGTTCTTAGTGATGGTAGAGGGATCATTAAATATTATGGTGAAGATATATTTATTGCCAAGAATCATCTAAATGGCGCATTTGATAAAGATGAAGTTCATTTTTCTATTCAAAAGGTAAGGTATGCACCTTACAAAAAAGCTAAAGTTTTAAAAGTCATTAAACGAAATACTAGTACGTTCATTGGAAGGATATATCATAAAAATAAGCAAGTATTTGTAAATGTATCTACCCATCAGCCAAAAGATATAAAATTAAACGATCATGATGAAGTCTTAGCGGACTTTACTGTAGTAGAGGTTTGCATAACGAATTGGAATGAACGAGGTCCAACTGCTCATGGAGAGCTAAGCAAAATTATCTCATTGCCTGATAATCCATTAGCAGATCATCTATATGTAGTCAATAAGTATTTGGGACATAGGTTCTCATATGATAAACATTCAAAAATTAAGGTTGGTGATTTAGAAAAAATTATTTTAAATGATAAAAATCGGGAAGATTTTACCAATCTTGATACATTTAGTATCGATCCTGATGACGCACAAGACTTTGATGATGCTATATCCATAAGATTTAATGAGGGAGTTTATGATCTAAAAGTGCATATTGCTGATGTGTCATCGTTTGTAAAGCCTGATTCTGATTTAGATAATGCAGCTTTACAAAATAGTAACTCTTATTATTTCCCTGAAAAATCCTATCATATGCTTCCTTCAGAATTAGCAACAAAATATTGTTCATTAGTCCCCGGAGAAAACAGGCTAGCAGTTTCATTGTGTTTTAAGTTAACTAGTTCTGGAAAAATTTTTGAAGAAAGAGCATGTTTAAGTATTATTAAGAATAAACACAGACTTACCTACAATGAGGTTAATGATATATTAATTAATCCTCAAAAAACGGATCTGGAACAAAATATCTTTTTACTTTATAAGCTTCATAAAATTTTAAAAAAGAATAGGTTAAAAGATGGAGCCTTAGACCTTGTAAGTACCGAGAGCATTTTTAGTTTCGACTTGGTCGGCACTCCTCTAGAAATAAAGGAAAAAAATCAAGAGGATTCGCATGCGATGGTTGAAGAATGCATGCTTCTAGCTAATAAATATGCAGCAAAATTATTAGGCTCTAAAGGCTATCCGATTTATCGTAATCATGACATTCCCAGCAGAAGATCTTTTTTAAAAATAGAAGCTTTGATTAGCGCATTTACGGATAGACCGAAGAGCTTTAATGATTTTATTTTATCATTTAATTCTCCAAATAAACGCAAGATATTTTCCAGATTAATATTGAAAAAATTAAAAAGAGCGGAATATAGTTTGATTAATATTGGGCACTACGGGTTAGCATTTGATAATTATGTACATTTTACATCTCCTATAAGAAGGTATGCTGATCTAGTATGTCATAGATTATTAAAAAATATTTTAAAAAATAATGTTTCTAAAAGAGTCGATTCATTAGATGATATTGTAAATAAAATTAACGAAAATGAGCAAAAAGCAAAAAACGCAGAAAATGAATATAATAGACTAAAAAAGATTAAATATTTACGATCTAAAAAAGATAAAATATTTCAATGTACCATAGAGGGGTTTTCAAAAAAAATGATTCATCTAAATATCAATGAAGTAGATTTTACCGCTTTTATTTACAAGTCACATTTGAAGCCAGACCGCTATCGTGTCGCAAGAAATAAGCATGCTCTGGTTGGTCAATTTTCAAAAAAAGTTTTCAGAGTTGGTGATAATCTAAAAGCAGGAGTTAAAGATATAGATATATTAAATCAGGAAGTTTTTTTGTACATATGTTAACTATCTAAGATAATTAATCTTAGATCATCTAAATCAGGTAGTTAATTATCCAAATGTAAAATAGAATTACAACTGACAGAAAACTGAGTTTGTAAAGAGGGTGTAGGTCTAAGAATCTTTTGAGAAATGTTTTTTCCATTCTTCTTTTGACATTAGTTTAGTGTTATTTTCAATATGCCTCGGTGAATATGGGCACATGAAACACCCATTTCCGCAGCAATATCCTCTTTCAGTGAGAAATTCTTTTGAAAGCATAAGTTTTATTTATTAATATTTGCAAAATACAACTAAATTTTTACAAATCATAATAATTGGCCCTTTTCTTTAAATCTTTTCCCCATCTTTCAAGTTCAATTATAATAGTATTTAACTCTTCATTTGATTTTTCATTATTTGCAATTTTTCTAGTTAAGTAAATTTTTAGTTTTTTGTATAGTTGAATTTTTTCTAGGAAAGTAATATCTCGATCATTCATCTGGAGGATTCATCCTTTTTTTGTAAAGATTAAAAATAAATTAGACAAATTGTACGTCCATTTATGAAAATCTTTCAATTCAAATAGTGGAGTTTTTATGAGTAAAAAAACATTTAGTAAAATTGTTAGTGAATCTGCAGAAAATCTTGATGTCATTAATTCTGATCAATTAAATGATCTTATGAGTGAGGACGATAACCTTGTCATTTTAGATGTCAGTGATAAGGAGACAGTGGAAGATAGAGGATTTGTTCCTGGTGCAGTGAATATTTCTCTGGGTACGTT
>CENJ01173289.1_pt1 | contig 12495 bp, 11 predicted proteins | sample 356161 | NCBI WGS metagenome assembly CENJ01 (sample SAMEA2619531, study PRJEB7988) | marine metagenome | biome: marine biome (ENVO:00000447); feature: surface water layer (ENVO:00002042); material: "saline water (ENVO:00002010), including plankton (ENVO:xxxxxxxx)" | depth 5 m
TGTACGTGAACATTTCAATCGCGTTTTCGGGCAGCATGGTGGGGGAGGTGCCCGCTATGCCGTCTATTACGTCGACAACCCTGTCAATGCTGCCGTCACCGTTGGTGTCGCCAGTAAAGTTGGAGCCGCCACAGTCAGCTGACTTTTCTTCGTCGTTGTAGCGAAGACCAGCGATCAGTCGCAGTTCGTCGGTCAAAGAATATTCACCCTGAGCGTAAATGCCCCAGTACTCGGTGCTCACATTGACCGAATCAGCATAAAAGCCGCCGAGCACGGTTTCGTCGGAAAGGATATCCGTTCCCTGTAGCACCGTGAAGGTGCCGAGAGAGTTCGTTACCGTCGGCCGAGTCGAGTCGTCTCTAGCGGTTTGCTGATAGATGTAGAAGCTGCTGTAGTGGTCAAGATCGGAGTAGTAGGCACCGGTGGTCCACTGTAAGGCGCCGTCATCGGCAGATGAAATTTGAATTTCCTGGGACCATCCGTCAGCCGCTTCCAGGTAGCCACCATTGGAGTTTTGTGTTGGGCTGAAATCGAAGTCGAAGTTGATGTCGTTCTTGAAGTCGTTGAACGAAGTTATTGATTTGACGAAAACGCTGGATAGATCGTAATTGACTTCCAAGCTGAACGTTTCATCTTTGACTACCGCCGGACGAACATAGTCCTGGCTGATTTCCCAAGGGTCTCCTCCTGGGCCATTGGCAGCGGTTCCGAGACTGCCGGAGCCACGGACCGGGTTGGTGCAGTTGCGTACCGAGCCAAAGGCATCGGTGAGGCCTTCGGGCGTTTCATTTCTGCACAGGAAGGTGAAGCCAAACAGGCCAGCTTCATTGCCAGATTCCTCAACATCCGTGTAGCGGGCGAGAACCTCGAGCTGATCTGTCGGTGTCCAAAGGGCTGACAGCCGGTAGCCGGCATCGTCTTGGGCACCGATGTCCGGGCCGGCATCGTTAGAGATAAAACCATTGCTTTTATCAACGAAGGTTGCCAGGCGTAAGGCAAACGAGTCAGATACCGGCAGATTCACTACTGCCTCGGTCCGGCTACGATCGAACCGCTGCTGGCTGACTTCGATATCGATGTCGAACTCTTCAGTATCTGGGCTGTTGGTGTAGACGTTTAACGCTCCGGCAAACGTGTTGCGCCCATATAGGGTGCCCTGTGGCCCGCGCAAGAACTCAACGTTGGATACGTCGAAGAAGGCACGTGTTTGTTGGGACGCGCGGTTCTGATAAACACCATCGACAAAGGCACCGACGATCGATGCGTTGTCTCCGTAGGTATTGGTGGAGTTCGCACCCCGCACATTAAACTTGGCGTCGTTGCCGGCAAAGGCATAGTTGAGGCCTGGCACCAGGAGCTCGAGACGCGAAACATCATCGATGCCGCCGAGCTGCAGGGCCTCTTCACTGAATGCCGTTACGGAGAGGCTGACATCTTGCAGGCTCTCTTGTCGTCGCTCTGCCGAGACCACCACTTCTTCGATGACCTGGCTTTGCTCGGCAGCGATACTGGTTGGGGTGCTGAAAATGCCCGCGAGGGCAAAAAGACCGAGTAAAAATCTCAGAGGTCCGTTTTCTCTAGATTTTGTCATACGAGGCTCTCCTGATTGGACTTGGACTGGTGTCATGTTGTCTTCAAAAAGAAAGATAGCGCTTGCACTTATCTCATCGGGCTTGACCATCAGTGATGGTTTGGCTCGTTACATGCCCAGGGAATCAGGTTGTACTTCGGATGCACAAAATAGTCAACATTTTCAGTAGAGATACGCCAATACTCAAAATGACTCCCAGTTTGAGGTTGTGTGTATAGCACATAACTAATTGAATAAAGTGGATTTAAAATCTGAATGCGGGCAAGCGGACAAACGTCTGTCTTATTGACGTCGAAGTACACATAGGAGCTTCAGTGTACCGAGATTCAAAGTAGTTCACCCAACTTAGGAAGCACACCTGAAGAGGGCATATCGCTTGCTCCGCCGATGCAGTTCAAATCTTGAATCCGAGTGCAGATATACTTTAGCCTGTGCCTACGCAACAAGACGATCTCGATGGATAAGCACAAAGCCAAACAGGGACGCCGGGCTACCTCCTATGACGTGGCTAAGGTAGCCGGTGTGTCCCAATCAGCCGTGTCTCGTGTTTATAAGGAAGGGGCGAGTGCTTCCCCGGCGATGAGAGAGCGAGTGATGCAGGCGGCGACCCAAGTGGGCTACAGACCGAACGCGATAGCCCGCGGCTTGATTACTCAGCGATCGAATATGATTGCAGTGATCATCACCCATATGACTAACCTAAATTATCCTGAGGTTCTGGTAGAACTCACTCAGGCTTTTTCCAACGAAGGCATCCGCGTGCTGCTTTTTACGATTGAAAGGGAGAGCGAAACGACAGGTGTGCTCGATCAGGTTTTGCAATATCAGGTCGATGGCGTTGTGGCTGCGGCGACGCTTAGCGCAAAACAAACGCGCTTGCTCGAGCAGGCAGACATCCCCGTGATCTTTTTTAACAGAAGTTTAAAAAATGGCGAGGTGAGCGCTGTTCGTTGCGATCAGGAGGAGGGAGAGCGTTGGTTGGTGAACCAACTCGTCAGCTTCGGACATAAGCGCTTTGCCATCATCTCAGGCCCTGAGGACTCGGTGGTTAGCGTTGAGCGGACGTCAGGTGCTATCGATCGACTGACTGAACTCGGAGTGTCTCAGCCGCTGATCGTCTCGGGAGATTACTCATACGAATCTGGGCGTCAGGCTTTTGACAAAATTCTCGCTAGCCACACTCTGCCTGATGCAATTATCGCTGCCAATGACGTTATGGCAATTGGTTGTATCGACGAAGCTGAGGCGAGAGGTGTTGGTGTGCCCAGCGAGCTTTCGGTCGTTGGTTTTGATGGCGTCAGCCCGGCTCGATTCGCAGCCTATGATCTGACGACGGTGCAGCAACCGATAAAGCGCATGACCTTAGCTGCGGTCGAGATGCTGTTGGAGCGAGTCAATGACCCTGATATCTCAACGGAAGAGAGAGTCTTTGCCGGCACGAAGATAGAGGGTAAATCTGCGCGCATTGCAGAGACTCAGCGCCAATGAACCAAATCAGGGACGAATACATGTCACTCAAGTGGGCCTTTGCTCGGAATATCGGGCAAGAATTGCCGTCCATGAGGCCTGGAAGGCTTCGATGAATACGACGCAAGTCATCACGCTGTCAGCGAAGGACGTCCGAGGACTCCCGTTCGCTACGGGAATTCGGCGTGGATTCACGACGGGCGCAGTGGCCCTGGACGTCGTTCATGCCAAGCTCGGTGCTCTCTTGGAAGGTGACGGGTTCGAAGGCTCAGAGCCAGTAAGTCTGGCGTTACGGTCATGAGGACTCGTTTAGAAAGCTTCGCCGACAGGCTCGCCCAGCGAGCAACGCTTGTCGGTACATTCCTAAAAACGCCTTCGCCCATTGTTTGTGAGGTTTTAGGGCTGAGTCCCCTGGACGTAATCTGCCTCGATGCCGAGCACGCCCCTTTCGGCCGGCTGGAGACGGATGCCTGTGTCAGTCAACTGCGTCATGCTGATATGCCGAGCCTGGTCAGGATTCCTGACGATTCAGCAACAGAAATTCGTAACGCCTTAGATGCAGGAGCCACAGGTTTGTTGGTGCCTCATGTGACCAGCGCTGAACAAGCCCAGAGAATCGTCGAGCTTGCTCATTTTGGAGAAGGCGGACGCGGTTTCGCTGGGTCTACCCGGGCTGCTCGCTTTACCACTCGATCCATGTCGGAACACCTTCAGCGAAGTGAGAAGGAAACAACCATCGTCCTGCAGATCGAGGATCTGGCGGCGCTTGATAAGGTAGATGCGATAGCCGGCGTAGAAGGCGTTCATGGCCTATTTATCGGCCGCGCCGATCTTGCAGTAGCGATGCAGCACGGTGTCAACGATGCTGCCGTCCTGGCGGCGGTGAAAGGTATTTGCCAGGCTTGTGATAAACGGGGTCGGGCAGTTGGTATGTTTACGCCTGATGCGGGTGAGATGCCCATGTGGATGGACTGCGGTGCCAGTTTTTTTCTTCTTGGCTCGGATCACGCTTTCTTGCTCAACGGTGCGAAGGCCCTCAAACAAACAATTTCTCAGGATTAGCGGCCACCCCTATGCGATGAGGTCAATCAATGAGTTGCGCCAGCACGCCCATGGCGTCGAAGACCAGCCACTCGGTGGCAATCTTGCCATCAACGATTCGCCAATGAACGCTACCTAAAATCGCGACCCTTTGTTCCGTTTTCGGCTTTAGCCCGAGATAGGGACCGCTGTGCTCTGCAGTCATCGTCCACCGTACGGCCATCTCCTCACCCTCATGCCCCCAAGGCTGAGTTGCCACATGATCCACACGCACAGATGACGGCTGCAATCCGCCAAGTGTCGCCATGCCGTGGTGTTTGATGGCATCACGACCGGACAGCCACGCTAGTGGACCAGGGTAGGAAACCGCATAGGGCGCGAAAAAACGCTCGATGTCATTGGATCCTGTCCAACGGGCCGATAAGGCCTGCTCGGCCCAGTGAACTGACTGGTGGGTGCTTTCTGAAGTTGTTCGAGCAAGCTCAGACTGATGATATTCGTGGGTAGTACCACTCAAGCCTTGGCGCTGCTGTTTGGCTATCTCAAGGGGGTCGAGGCCAAGCTGCGTCACGATAGGCAAGGTGTCGCGTATCAACCATTCTCGCGTGATCATGCCGTCCTGAACGAAGCAGTCTGCAATCGTTCTCACGCTCACTCTCTTCCCGGTTGGAGGGCCGTAAACTGAAGGTCCTTTGTTGGTCATCGGGCTGATGATTCGATGCGAAGAGTAAAGTCCATCCGGGTCGGTTGACCAAATCACATTTTCGGCCAATAGCAGTCGATCCGGGAATGCTTCAAGTGTGTCGTATGTACTCTGTACAATGGCTTCTGCACCATCGCTGACGTTGCCCAGGGCAAACACGCGAACATCCTCACCGTAATATTGTTTTATCAGTTCAACCCCTCGTTCTTCCCAGATTTCGTAGGTGATGCCGTAGATAAGATCCAATAGCGATGAATCCGCTCCGTAGTCTCCAACTCGTTCAGTCATGGTCGCCTCGCAATCGCCTGAGAAAACGATGATGCTACTTAAATGTACTTCGGATGCACACCTTTTGAGGCATTGAAAAGGACTCTTTTAGGCAGAATTTTGCGATAATTCGCCTTGGCTCCCGGCGGATAAACCGCAAAGTAGAAGCGTTATTCTTGACCAATAATTGCATCCGAAGTACATTCCGCTCGAATTCTGAGAGTAGGTCGCCCACGAGGCTATGCAAGAAGATACGTACCTTAACGCCCACCTCGTGCGCTATCACGATTTTGTTCCCTGCACCACCGCCTTCATCGATACACGCACGCCTGGAAGTAGCGAAAAGGAGAACTTCACCATCATCGGACCTGGCGTATCCGAGAATCCTGATCAATACGTCCACATTGCTCGCCCCCATGGGTTTAACGTAGGAGGAGCAAGGCAGCCGCCAAACTGCGTTAACTCGCAACACAGCCATGAAACTGCTGAAGTATTCTTTGTGCTTGGTGGTAAATGGCGATTTGTTTCCGGCGAAAATGGTGAAGATGGTGAGGTGTTTCTCTCTCCCGGGGATACCATCTCGATTCCAACGCGCTGTTTTCGTGGTTTTGAGAACGTTGGAGAGACCGAAGGTTTTTTATTCGCCGTCCTCGGTGGTGACGATCCCGGGCGCGTGACCTGGGCACCGTATGTTTTTCAGAAGGCAAGTGAGTTCGGGCTGGTGCTGCTCGAAAATGGCAATCTAGTCGACACTGCCGCTGGCGAAGAACTGCCAAGAGACGTGCCTGTAATGCCAACGACCAGCGCAGCGGATGTTCAGTCCATGCGACGTTTCGACTCAAAGGCACTAGAGGGTTGCGTTATAAAGCATGATCAGCGCGCCTATATCGAATCGCTGCTAGGCCATGGAATTCTAGAAGCTCCATTGCTTGGGTTAGGGGCCGTGGAAGGGCTTCAAGATCAGGCAAAGCCCTCACTCAGCTGGGCACATGGCTTCCAGATGAGGCATCTGCAACTCGCCCCTGCGGCACAATCTCGGCCCTATGCCAGCGACTATCCAGAGGTGTTAGTGGTTCAGCGGGGTAGGGTCTCTGTCGTCATTCGAGATCGTGAGATCAGCTTGAACGTTGGTGATGTTCTTAGCCTAGAGGTTGGCGCTACACGGGTGGTGGCTAACAACAGCGCGCAACCTGCCGAAATCTTTTCGATACGCGGCGGCGACTCCACGACCCTAGATTTGCAGGCGGAGGGGTCATCATGATCCGAGTATTGAAGCAAGGCGCCAGCTAGGTAAAGCAGATGGTTCAGCGGATGTTTGCTGATGTTGAATCCAGCGGTTAAGCGGCTGTGCGAGTGGCGGCAAATCACAACAGCTAGGACAAAAGAAAAGGAGTGAGACATGTCAAAATTCGATATAGCTAAACAATTCTTTGATGCCTGCGAAACGCCGCAGGGGTGGGAGGGATGCAAGAGTTTTGTTGCAACATCAGCAGGCTTCAGTGCGCAAAGTGAACCTTTGGCGGATATGACCAGCATCGAAGAATACTGCGACTGGATGAAAGCATTTGGGACGGTTACCGCTGCGGGTGCGACTTATACCCTGCACTCATCTGCCTGGGATGAGGAAACAAGCACGGCGACCTTCTTCGCGACTTATCACGCGACGCATGTTGGCGAGGGTGGTCCAGTGCCCCCAACCAATAAATCCACTAATTCGCACTATGTTTATGTCATTCAAGTAGGGGAGGACAATTTGGTGTCCAGTCTTACTAAAATTTGGAACGCACCTTGGGCGATGACGGAGCTTGGCTGGACATGAGTAAAGATTACGCGGATGAGAACAAGCAGCTGGTTGCCGATATGTATGCCGGCATAAACAAAAATGTCCTTGGTCTGATGGCCCAGTATTGGCACGAGGATATGGTTTGGCACGGGCCAGCCGGGATCGGTACTCGAGAGGGTATCGAGGATTTTGAGCAGAACTACCGACGGGCCTTTATAAAGGCGTTTCCCGATAAGCATGCTGACGACATCGTGCGTATTGCTCAGGGCGATTGGGTGGCTGGAACTGGCTACCAGGATACGACCTTTGCCAACGACTGGTTGGGCATACCGGCAACCGGTGAGAAAGTGCGGGTGCGCTACATGGATTTTTGGCGTGTCACCGAAGACCCTGAAACGGGCGAGCGAAAGCTTAAGGAAAACCTGGTTTTGATTGATATCCTCGACGTCTTAGAACAAGCGGGATACAACGTGAAGAACGTACTCGAGTATGTTGGTTCAAAATCGCCTGAATATTTTGATCAGCCAAGGTGACTTTTAGTTCGGAAAAAAACCTAGTTCGGGGTTTCTTTTCAGCGTTAGCCGAAGCGCCTGTTGAATCGTTACACCAAACCATCGCTGATCATTGTGTGCCTACGCTAACCTGCTACCTCAGCTTCCCATGGCGGCAGATCATGGGCCCTGAACCACTGGCCAAGGAGTTTTGGGAACCCCTAAAGACTTCTTTTACTGCTGTGCAGAGACGCGAGGACATTTTTTTCGCGGGGAAAAACCCGGGCGATGGCAAAATCTGGGTTGTCAGCATGGGCCATTATATGGGGCTGTTTGACAGGGATTGGATAGATATTCCACCCACTGGTCGGACCACCATGATTCGTTACGCTGAATTTCATCAGGTGGAATCTGGGCAGATTTTACAAAGCGGTATTTTTGTCGACCTCATCGGCGTGATGCGTCAAGCAGGGTATAACCCCCTACCAGAGGAGACCGGACACTCCTTCGTGTCTCCGGGGCCCCGTACGCACGATGGAATACAGCATGCAGATCAAGACCCTATTGAGACTCAGCGCACCGCTGATCTAATCAACAGGTTAGTCGTTGATCTAGATACCCTTAACGTTAGCGGCGAAAATCGCTGCCCGCCTGAGTTGCTTGCCCGCACGATGCATGATGATTTGGTTTGGCATGGCCCTGCGGGAATCGGCGCAACCCAAACTATTTTGCGGTATCAGCAGCAACATCAGTTCCCGTTCCGAGAGGGTTTGACTAACAAAGTCTTCAACGGCCATATTGCCCGACTCGCGGAGGGTACGTACGGAGGCTATTTTGGCTGGCCTAATTTGAGCAACAGCCCTGCTGGGTTCCTGGGCGTGGCAGAAAGTGATGCACGAGCAGATATGCAGGTGGTTGATATCTATCGACGTGAGGGGGATAAAATCGCAGAAAATTGGGTCATCATCGATATTCCCTATTGGCTCAATCAGCTTGGTATTGATGTCTTTGATTGCATCCGAAATGAAGTGGTCTAACCATGACCGCCAGTCATACCGATAACCGCAGGCTCCTAGACGATTATCGACACGCGCTGTATGAGGGCGACTTGGCAGCGGCAACCGTGGCCAGCAAGAACCTATTTTCTGCGCAAGCAGTGATCCAGCTTGGCTACCCGTTTGCAAACTTGACCGGTGGTGAGGCCCTGGTTCTTGAGGCGATTTTGCCCCTGCAGACAGCCATTCCTGATATAGAGCGCCGAGACCTCATCGTTATGGCTGGTCCTACCCATCATGATACGGACTGGGTGGGTTGCTGTGGATATTATACTGGCACCTTCGCGATGCCGTGGTTAGAGATACCTCCTACTGGCCACCAAGTTTCATTGCGGTTCCACGAATTTTATCGCGTTGTCGAAGGCAAGGTTGTGGAGCTACAGGCTGTTTGGGACATTCCGGAGTTCATGCTCCAGGCAGGTGTTTGGCCGCTTACTCCGAGCCTGGGTCGGGAGTGGCATGTGCCGGGGCCCGCCACCCAAGACGGCCTATCTTCCAAGCCCTGGGACTCAACGACGGCAGCGTCAAGTAGGCAGGTAGTGCTGGATATGCTGGAGGGCCTCGGTCGCTACGCGAAGGAGGGCGTTCAGGCAATGGCGCTGGATCGCTACTGGCATCCTCACTGTAGCTGGTATGGGCCTTCAGGCATCGGTACTGCGCGTGGCATACAGGGGTTTCGCAAGTGGCATCAGATTCCGTTCCTCGCCGCTATGCCTGATCGCGCGGGCTCTGGTACAGAAAGCAATCTATTTGCCGACCGCAACTATGTTGCATTCACGGCCTGGCCGGGCATGCATATGTCGATTAGTGGGGATGGTTGGCTGGGAATAGCCCCGACCAACCAGAAAATCATCATGCGGAGCCTTGATTTTTGGCGTGTCGAGAACGGCTTGATTCGAGAAAATTGGGTCCTGATTGATCTGCTCCATGTCTATTCTCAGCTGGGCATTGACGTTTTTGCTCGGATGAAGGCGCGCACCACAGGCTATGCTCTGAGCAGCTCGTATGAATAGCACGCTATTGTTGCTGCCAGGAATGATGTGCGATGCGAGGCTGTTCACGCCACAGATTGAGGCATTGTCCGCAAGATATTCGATCATGCTCCCAAGCTTGACCGTCGGCACCTCAATACAGGTCCTCGCCCAGAATGTGCTCGCCCAGGCTCCAAAACAATTCGCGCTGGCTGGATTGTCCATGGGCGGTATTGTGGCGATGGAAATGCTGCGTCAAGCACCACAGCGGATCAACCGCCTTGCTCTCATGGACACGAACCCTTTGGCAGAAGTGCCTGAACGACAAGCTCTGCGCGAGCCACAGATGGTGCGTGTCAGGAGTGGGGGGCTGCCCGCCATCATGCGCGAAGAGTTGATACCCAAGTACCTAGCTGATGAATCAATAAATGGCGCAATTGTAGATTTGTGTATGGATATGGCGGAAGTCCTGGGGCCAGACGTTTTCTGCAGCCAATCCACGGCGCTGCGCGATCGAATAGATCAACGTGAGATTTTGAGTCAGTACTCTGGGCCAACTCTCATCCTGTGCGGAGAAGATGACCAGCTGTGTCCAGTAGCGCGTCATGAACTCATGCGAGATCTCATACCTAGTGCACGTTTGGCTGTTATACCCGGCGCCGGACATCTACCCGTCCTAGAGCAGCCGGAGCGAACAACCCAGGAACTTCAAAGCTGGCTGAACGGCTAGTCGATTCAGATGTACATATTCGGTTGTGCGTTTCTAAGACCTTGGCCACGCACTGGTATGACGCTGGTAGGCATTAACCGGGCCGAGAAAAATCAAAGGGTCTCGATAGGCCTCAACTCAATCGAGATCAACCGGCTGAATCCAACCGAACTGATCTTCAACATCCCCTCGTTGAATCCCTGCCAGAATCTCGTACAGCTGTTCGGTAATGGGTCCTGCCTGCGTGCCGCCATTGTAGAAAGTATGTTTTTGGCCATCGACGTGGATCGCACCAACCGGGACCAGGGTGGCGGCGGTGCCCGCGGCCGCGACTTCAATGAAACTAGCAACTTCATCGCGCAAGTGCACCGGGCGCTCGTCGATCTTGAGGCCGAGTTCCGATCGTGCAATTTCCATCGCCGCAAATTTGGTAATACTCGGCAGAATGGCGGGAGATTTGGGAACTAGCAGGCCGTCCTCGGTGACAATCAAGATGTTCGAGGACCCAGCTTCGTCAATATACGCATTTTGTTGTGAGTCAAGAAACAGCGCTTCGTCGGCGCCCTGTTCACGGGCTGTCGCTGACGCGAGTAGTGCCCCAGCATAATTCGCGCCTGCCTTAATGTGGCCCGTGCCTCGAGTGGCGCTTCGATCATAGTCAACGACCGCGAGGCTAATGGGTGATTGCTTACCGCCTTTGAAATACGGACCAACTGGGGAGACGAAAACGCGAAAAAGGAATTCAGGTGCCGGCCGCAGACCCAGGTTCCGCCCAATGCCAACCACAAAGGGTCTGATGTAGAGACTGGCTCCACTGCCGTACGGGGGCGCAAATTCTCGATTCCGTTGAATGCACTTCGTGATGCCTTCAAAGAAGAGTTCCCGCGGTACCGGTGGAATCATCAGGCGTTCGCACGTATCCGCCATCCGCTCCCAGTTCTTCTCAGGTCTAAAGAGCAACAGTCGACCATCCTGAGATCCATAGGCTTTCAACCCTTCAAAACATTGCTGGGCGTAGTGAACCGACGTAGACCCTTCATGGATAGCGAGATAGGGGTCTTCGGTTAGTGTCCCGTCACCCCAGGCGCCGTTGGCATAAAGCGCTGAAAAGCTGGCGTGGGTATCCATATAGTCAAAGCCAAGGTTGCCCCAGTCGATCTCTGCTTCTGTATTTGCTTCATTCAAAACTGATTCCTTCTTATTTTCCCCATATTTAGCGATTTATCCCTGACTCACGCTCAAACCATTGCGAAACATTGGCCTGTCATCGCCGGGCCCTTGCCGCGGAGCGAATGTGCTGGCCGACGCCTCAACTGTAACCGATTTGTGTTCAGTCCTGCCCGCCCGGTCGGTGAATTGTGCTCAATGTATCCGCTGGCTAGTCACTTAGCAGGTGCTGTTTTAAGAATAAGACAGTTGCCTGCTGGTAGATGTCGCGATTCTCTTTTTTGCGATAACCATGGCCTTCGTTCAGCGCGTTCATATACCAGACCGTTTGTCCTCGCTCGCGTAGGGCCGCCACCATTTGGATCGCCTCCGTTACTGGCACGCGCGGGTCGTTCTCACCCTGGACGACGAACATCGGTATATTGATCTTGTCGACGTTGTTTACCGGGCTAATGCGCTCGAGGTGTGCGCGCATCTCAGGATCACGCTCGTCGCCGTACTCCACCCGCCGAAGATCGCGTCGGTAGTCCTGGGTGTTTTCGAGAAAGGTCACGAAGCTCGAGATTCCTACGATGTCCACCGCTGCCTGGAGACGATCGCTGTAGTGTACCGCGCTGGCCAGCACCATGTAGCCGCCGTAGCTGCCGCCGAACACGGCAACGCGATCAGCGTCGAGGTCGGGCTCCGTTCCGATCCAGTCGAGCAGTGCACCTATATCGCGCACCGAGTCTTCGCGCTTAAAGCCATTGTCTAAGCCCAGGTACGTCTTGCCGTAGCCGTTCGAGCCGCGCACGTTAGGCACGACGACGGCTACCCCCAAGCGTGCCATCCAGATTTGATAGGTACTCGAAAACGTCGGTCGCGCCTGACCTTCCGGGCCGCCATGAATCGATACAACGACCGGGAACGGCCCCTGGCCAGCCGGCCTATAGACCCATGCGGGAATCATGCGTGGTTCGCCGCTGACCTCATCGAACGTTGGAAATTTAACGAGCTCAGGGGTTCGAAATGACGCTGTATCCAGGCCCCCGACCTCGCTGTAGGTCCAGCGGGTCAGCTGGCCAAAATCCAACGGCGACGGGCCGAGTTCCAGCACATAGGTATCACTCGGACTTGAGGCCGTATTTAATGTCATCGCAAGACGCTGGTCGTTCGGGCTGAACTCTATAGCGCCCGCTACGCCGGTTGGAATGCTTTCGATGCGACGGTACTCACGCGTCGCCGTATCGAGCAGATAGACTGCCGATCGG
>CENJ01156343.1_pt1 | contig 12487 bp, 15 predicted proteins | sample 356161 | NCBI WGS metagenome assembly CENJ01 (sample SAMEA2619531, study PRJEB7988) | marine metagenome | biome: marine biome (ENVO:00000447); feature: surface water layer (ENVO:00002042); material: "saline water (ENVO:00002010), including plankton (ENVO:xxxxxxxx)" | depth 5 m
CTTTTGTGAATATAATATCTTTTGATGGATTATTTAGAATTAATAGGCTGGATAGGAAATGTATTTGTAGTTATTTCATTTCTAAATAACGATACTTTAAAACTAAGATCTTACAACCTAGTTGGTGCATCATTGTGGTTAGTTTATGGAATTGTTGCTGGATCTTTTTCTATTATTTTTTTAAATATTGTAGTAATATCAATTCAAACTGTTAAAATATCTCAAATTATTAAGGAGAGGAAAAAGTCATAGTTTATTTATTTTTACCCAAAAGGGCAAAATATTTTTTCTTTCATATCTAAAAAATGGAGTTATATCAAATTCTCCTTCATTCAAATGAATATTTTCCATTAAAACATATCCATTATCATCTGTTTCAACTTTTTTACTGAATACCTGACTACCAACTTCAATTACCATTTGACCTGATTTTAAATTCAAATTATTAAACTTAAATCTAAAATTGTATTTTCCCTTATACACTTTAGTTCGCCAAAATCCAAAAATTTCGTTCTGTGCCCAAATACCTCTTTGTCCAGAAGCGTCATTTCTGTTTAGAAAACTAGGGTTTTCATACTCACTTCCAATAATTATTCTTGGCTTATTAATAATATTATTTGAATTAATTAATTCATTATAAATATTATCCATTTCCATTTTCATTTCAATAGCAACTTCCTTTTTATTATCAATTAAATTTTCAATTTCATATGGATCCCTATCAATATCAAAAAGTTCAAAACTTTCAATAGGTGAATCATAATTTGTATTTCCAACTAATTTATATTTTCCTTTATTTAAAGACATGTTTTGATATAATTCAGGGGATTTTCGAGTCCAATAAGAAAAAAATGATCTTTCTTCTAGGGGCTTATTTAGAAAATTTTTTCCATCAATTTTTATGTCTTTTGGAATCTCAATATCACATAAATTCAACAAGGAAGGTAAAACATCTATATGAGCTGATAAGCTATTAATATCTTTACCATTATTTCCATGAATTTTAGGAAATTTTAAATAAAAGGGTACTTTTATTCCTCCCTCATAAACTTTTCCTTTCAAACCTCTTAAATTAGATGCATATCTTTTTTGTTGAGCCCCATTATCTGTCATAAAAATTAGTATAGTGTTTTTATCGATTTTAAGCTCTTTTAATTTTTTAATTAACTTTCCTACATTATGATCAATATTAGTAATCATACCATATATTTTTTTTGCATCATTAATGTCTTTTTTTGACATTTTAATTTTTTCATCTTCATAAATCAAAGATGGATCTAAATCTTTATATAAATCATAATATTTTTCAGGTAGCTGTAATGGTGTGTGAGGAGCATTAAAAGATAAATAGCAAAAAAATTGATTAGACTTGTTACTTTCAATAAATTTTAAAGCTTCATCAGTGAAAATATCAGAGCAGTATCCATCATATTTTTTTTGCTCATTATTATGCCAAAGTATAGGGTCAAAGTAACTGCGGTTACCTGCATAGTAGTTGGTAAAATCTCCTACTTGACCTATACCTCCTGACAAATGAATTAATGATTCATTAAATCCTTGATCTGTAGGTCTAAATGGATAACTATCTCCTAAATGCCATTTCCCAAAAATACCTGTGTTGTAATTATTTTCTCTTAATATCTCAGATAAAGTTAGTTCATCCGTTGACATCATAGCTCCACCATTATAAGTATCAGTAACTCCTGTTCTCAAAGAATACCTCCCTGTAAGTAAACTTGATCTTGTAGGAGCACAAACTGGAGAAACATAAAAATTATTAAATCTAATACTTTGACTAGCTAGTAAATCCAGATTTGATGTAAGAATCTGACTATTATTATTAAATCCAATATCTCCATAACCCTGATCATCAGTGATAATAATAATAATATTTGGCTTTTGTTTTACCTTAGTACTACAGCCTAAATGGAGAGTAAAAATGAATAAAATGAATAAACCAATTCTCATTTATTATATTTTTTTGAAAGCTCTATTAATATTTTTTGTTGATCTTTATTTAAACCATCAGCCGTAAAAATTGAAACTCCTGATGCACCATTTTCTTTTGATATAACTATAGCTTTTTTTAAATCTTCAGGGATTCTCAAAGCAGGAGCGTATAAACCAGAAATCAGAGGAATATCAACATCCAAAGTTCCCTGCTTAGTTGCAAAACCTATCCAATTGATATTTTCTCTATAAAAATTTTGATAAAGCATTGGATATACTTGATCTAGATTCCAATCATTCCAAGCTTGCCTTACCATTTGTCTAGACATTTCAGGAAATGGAAAAACTGCAGCTGTTACTTTTTTATTTTTTGAATGTGATATTGTAATTATTTCATTTACCAATGAAGAAACAGCATTTAATCTAAATTGCCTCCACTCTGTTGATAATTCAGGGTTTTTAAAGTCTATGGGGTCTTTATCAAAAATTTTCTTAAACTTTTTTCTAGCTAGAGGATGATATCCAAAATCATACTCAGGTAATTCTTTATCTTGAACTATGTTATATTTGTACTGTAAATCAGCACCTAAAATAACATCTGGAAATCTAACATAATCTAAATGAACAGATTCTAGACCATCAACTTCCATAAGTCTTTTAGCATTATTTATAATGTGATTTCTAGCATCAGGATGAAAAGGTGAGAGCCATTGATAATAATCCACATAAGCTCTATATTCTAAAGAATTCTGACCATTTCTGTTAACTGCATACCAATCTGGATTTTTGTTAGCTATGGTATCCCCAGGGCGATTCAATGTCCACATCCATCCATGAACCTTGATATTTTTTTTCTTGGCTAAGGGGATAATTTTTCTTAATACATCAGGCGAACCACTAACTAATATTTCAGAGATACCTAATGAATCATAATAATTTAATTTTTTTACCCATTTATCATTTTCAAATGAGTTCCCAGCTCCCGTCCATGTACTAAAGGTAAAATTCTTTTCATTGGAATTACATGATATTATTATTGAAAAAATAATTAAAACTAAATTGATTTTTTTCATAGTTGATTTCTACTAATAAGACCATTATGATCAATAGAATAATTTAAAATTCCAATTTCAAAATGTGTATTAATATTAAAACCTTGATCAGTTTTTGTAAAATAACTAAAAATTGTTTTTTTATTTATTTTTTCAGGATTAAAATTAATAATTGTTCCTTCTTTACTGTCCATCAGATATTTGTAATTACCAAATTTGATTTTCCTAAAAATTGTATATAATGTTTGTTCCAACTCAAGATCAGTTTTTAATGACAAATTTGAGTTTTCTCGATCATCATTAAAGACTAAAAATCCCCAGTTTTCAGGTATATGCATATTTATTTCTCCTTGATTTGTCCATACCCAATTATACTCAGGTAAAAATTTTCCATCAATTTTTTTTCTATAATATTTATTATTTTTTAGATCAAAATCCCAATTAACTCTAGAAAAATTTATTCTCCAAATATCACCAGATTGAACCTTTTTGTAAGATTTAGGTTTCTTTAGTAGGTTAATTTGATTTAAAGGAATTGCTATTTCAACTGTCCAATATTTATCTATATCATTTGGATTATTTAATGTTCCATTCACTGAAATAGCTGATTTTAATCCTTGAATATTCCAACTTGAATCAGCTTTGCCTCCAAGTCTATATGGTTTATCCAAAAACAAATCCCATTCTGTTCCCAGTGCATTAATTTCAATCTCTCCATAGCTAAAAACATGATCATTAGGGTTAATAAATACTTCAAAGTCATTATTAAAGTAAATAACTTCATCTCTAATTTTAATGTCAGCCCAAATATGTTCTTCATATAATCGAGCGAAAACATATAAATTTTTATCATCCCATAGCATTTTGACATTAGTTTGCTGACTAGGAGTTTTAGAGCCTTCAATATCAATAAAATTGGATGTGTATAATGAATTATTCCATTCATTATCATTACCATCAATAATAATTTTATTTTTTGATTTATTAACAATATAAGTTTTAGGGATAATTACTTCGTCTGAAAGCTTTAGATTAACATATGATTTGTTTGAACATGATGTTATAAAAGCTATAAATAAAACCCAAAAAAATTTCATATTTCAGACAAATATATATGGGCAATAAATAAAAAATAATATCATTAGAGAAGGAATTACTGCAAAGGATACAGCTCCAGCTCCTAAATCTTTAATTAGACCTATTTTTTTACTGTATTCAGGATTAATAAAATCACATAATTTTTCAATTGAAGTATTCAAAGCTTCAATTGATAATATAAATCCAGACAGAAAAATCTGAATTATCCATTCATTAAAAGAAATTTCAAAATAAAAACCAGCAAAGACAAAAAATAAAATAAAAACGAATTGCACTTGAATTGAAGTCTCTGTAATTAGTAATAAACACATTCCTTTAAGCGCAGTAAATATTCTTTTAATTCTGATTTTTAAGAATTTAAACATTAAAGTTTTTTGATCTTGATGTTTCTAAATGACACTGGGTGACCTTCAGACTGCAAGGAAATATATCCCTCTTTCAATGGCATACCAATTTTATCAACAAAATTTAGTGGAACTTTATTACCTCCAACTTTTAGATTAGTATAAGTCAAGACTTTCTCACCTTCAACTATATGATGAATTAATGAGTCTGAATAAACAATTACTTCGACGTTAACCCAATCATCTTCGTGATAGGTCTTTGAGTTTGAATTAATACAGTGTTTTTTAGCTAATGAGTCATCAATATCAACATCAGTACCAGGAGTACAAATATTAGCAGTTGACCTCTCATCTTCACCCAGCCCACCTAACAGTTGAGTTTCAGCACTAACTGGAAACTCTTGATCAATAAGCATAGAACTTGGATGTTGACAATGTAGCATTATACCACTATTTTTGACAGACCAACCTGGAGCACCATTTAAATGTTCTCCACTGAACTTATAATCAAGGCTTAAGTGATAGTTTTTAAATTTTTCCTTGGTATAGAATATATGTCCAAATTTCTCTTCAAATTCATCATATTGTTCGTAAGAGACATTTATCTGTCCATCACTAGCTTTAAAAGTATCCTTGTAATTATCACCAAAGTCATGATATCTAATCTTCACTTCCCAGCCATCTAAAGATTCACCATCAAAAATTATTTTCCATTCATTTTCTTTGCTACAAGAACAAAAGACAATTAATATAAATACAAATATTTTTTTCATAATATAAAGTTGTTAAATAAAGTTAGTAAAAACATTTAACCCTTCAGACCAGCTGCTTTTAAAAATAATTCGAAAATTCTGTCGCCGAAAAAACTTCTTACAAATAACATTAACCTAGCACCATTGCCAACTAAATATCTCTTTTTTGGATTTTTTGACAAAATTATTTTTTCGACACATTTTGCAACAACAATTGGATGAGAACCAATTGGATTCTGAATATTTTTTTTCACTCCTCTTATCATAGCTTGATTTAATTTGTGATAGGGTGATTTTTTTGAATTCTTTTCTAAATTTTCTAACATAATATTTCCAAATTCAGATACAATTATTCCAGGTTGTAATAATGAAATATTAATTCCGAATTTTTTAACCTCAAATCCTAAACAATCAGACCATCCCTCTATGGCATGTTTTGTTGAGTGATACCAAGACCCTAATGGAGTGTAAATTTTACCTCCTACTGAGGAAGTGTTAATAATTAATCCTCTATTTTTTTTTCTCATGTGAGGAAGTACTTCTTTTGTCATTCTTGCTAACCCAAATAAATTAACATCAAATTGATATTTAGCTCTATCTATTGATATATCCTCAACGGCTCCCCACAAACCAAAACCAGCATTATTCCATAATACATCAATTTTTTTTTCAATTTTAATTATATGTTCAACAACATTTATAATTTCATTTTCATTAGTTATATCAAGTTTTAAAGCAAATCCACCAGCACTTATAATAGGTTGCATTCTATCTAATCTTCTTGAACATCCATAAACTATAAATTTCTTTTTTGCAAGATATACTGCTGTTTCTAAGCCAATTCCTGAGGATGCTCCTGTAATTAAGATGACTTTTGACATTCCAATTTAAAATTTACATCCAACTTTTATTGGATATTTCTACTTTGTATATAAGGTTGTCAGTAATTAACTTTAATTTCTTAAAATCAATAAAGCTAAATCTTATCATACCTCCAGCAGTACAAATAGTTAAATCTGCTAAATTTAATCTTTTATACCAAATGTCTTGGTCAATAACAATAGATTGAATTTTGTGGATTTCAATTATTCTAGTTTTGATATCCCAAAATCCAGATTGAACTTTAATAAAATTTTCTGAAACACTTAAGAAACTATTTTTATAAAGTCTATAGGAAATTAAAAATGAAAACATTATAAAAATTAATTGAATTACCAAATAATTTATTGTTTCAAAAAAATTAAAAAAATAATTTAAAGTGAAGAATATAGCTGATGGTAAAATTCCTATCAAGAAAAGATTAACAAAAAACTTTCTGATATTTGGTTTAATTAAAATCTCATTTTTATCATTTGATTTATAAATAAATTGAAATATTTTTTTTCTATCAAAGGAATTTGCACCAGGAATGTAAACCTTTGAGCCATCATTTGATTTTTCACTTAAAGTGCTAATACTACTTGATGCTTGATAAATAACTATATTACACAAATCTATTTTATTTTGAATCCAATTTTGGGTATAAGAAAAAACTTGAACTTTATTGGGTGACATCAGTATAGTTTTTGAAGAAATTAAACCATAACTTACCGTCAAATTATTATTTAACTTTTTAGCAGAAAATCTGTAAAATTTAATTACAGTAGAAATTAAGTTTGATGAAAAAACAGCAAAAATAATGATCACCGTGTAAATTAAAATTGCAACAAATCCAAAATTTCCACTTTTAATGAATGAAGAAAAACTTGGAATTATGTTGATATTTAAAGCATTTAAATATTCAAGCGCTCCAAAAAACAAGGCTGCAATAAATCCTAAAGTCTGAAAATATCTCGATGTCAAACCAATTTTGATTAAAGTAAAAAAATCTATCTCTAGTTCGTCATCGTTAATTGTTTTTTTAATTTCAATTTTTGAGTTATTATTCTTTAAAAAATCGGTGAATTTTTTAATATCTAATGCTATATTTTTATCAACAGCTTTAATACTTACTTCTTTGGAGTCGGACCCAGCTGTATCCATTTGAATTTCATATAAATTGAGTATTTTATGAATAAAGTTTTGATTTAAATTTATTTGCTGAATCTTACTTAGTGGAACGCTTAATTTAGTTTTCTTAAAAAACCCTTTTTTTATAATAAAGTCATTTTTATCAAAATCAAATTGGAATGTAAAATATTTGAAATCAATGAATGTAATAACCGCGCTAATTAATGCGGTAATTAAAATTGTTATTATAAAAAAAACTATGTCAAAATCATTGATCATTGGAATAATTAATAAAACCAAAAAGTTTTTAACTATTTTTATGAATTTATCAAAGAAAATAACCAACATTCCTGTTTTCGATTGTCTTTGTTCAATAGAAAATGTTTCAATTAATAAATTATCAAGCTTAGACAAAATTTATTTTTTTAATTTTTCAATTTTTGCAGAAACGAATTCTTTCCATTTTTCTGCATCTTCTTTAGAAAGACCTTTAATGCTAATGTCTGTATACGATCCACCTGCAGTATAAAATTGAATAGATGATAAATCAAATATTCGTGAGATAAAACTTTGGTGGATGGCTAAATGCTGAATTCTATTATAAGGAATTATAGTGGTTGATGTAAAAATTACTCCCGATGAATATATCAAATCATGATCACGGAAAGCATATTTTTTTTTTTTAAAGCTAATCCCAGTAAAAGAAAATATGAATATGAAAAGAACTATAAATGAAATATAAATAGCAATTGAATAATTATCAAGAATTTCAATATTTGATATTATAACACAGCCAATAAAAGAAATTATAAACCATATAATTCTTTTAATCAACATAATGAATAGGTATTTATCTTCAATTTTTGATAATTCAACTTGTTCAACTTGAGGAATATTTTCTTTGAGTATTTTATTATTGCTAAAGGAGTTTTTCAAATTAATATTTTTAACAAAGATAATTAAGAGTCACTAATTATAGTTATGACTAAAAATTTAAAACAGATAAATTAAAATCATCATTAATACAAATGAAATAAAAAGGGATTAATCCAAAAATGCAATTGATTTTTTTTTTTGGATTCATGAAAATAAAAAACCCCCATAAATGGGGGCTGTTCATCTAGTTAATTTGTTAAAAATTAACTAACAACTTTAACGTTAAAAGCATTCATGCCTTTTTTTCCTTCTTTTAGCTCATATTCAACTTCATCATCTTCATTGATCCTATCAATTAGACCTGTTGAATGAACAAAATACTCTTCACCTGACTCATTGTCTTTAATAAAACCGAAACCTTTGGTGACGTTATAAAATTTTACTTTTCCTGTGTTCATAAATAATAATATTAAACCGCGAATCTAGTTTAAATAATTCATTAATAGCATATAAATTTGAATATTTAACTTTATAATCTAATATTTATACTATGTCAAGCAAATTTTTTGGTAATAGAATACAAAAAAAATCTTCCAAGAATAAGGGGGTTAAACAAAATTTTAATAATAAAAATAATAAATCAAAATCATCTGGTGTTAGAAAGGTAGGAAGAGGGGGATAAAACTAAATTAAACTCTCTATAAACCAATAAAGACCAAAGAACCCTATTAAAATTGATGCAGGAATTTTAAGTTGATTATTACTTTTATATTTTCTAAAAATTAATCTAATTAAAATAAAAGCTGCTAATATAACTGTAAGTTGACCAATCTCAACACCAATATTGAAAGCTAGTAATAAAGAAATAAAATTATCTTTTGGTAAGCCATATTGTGAAAGTAAAGCTGCAAACCCAAGACCGTGAAGTAATCCAAAAATAAAAATAATTAAGGATCTCCATTTTGTAGTTTGCTTAAATAAACAATTTTCAAAGGCAACCCAAACGATAGATAGAAAAATTAACGGCTCAACAACAGACAATTGTAACTTAACAAATCCTAAAGCAGCAAGAGCTAATGTAATACTGTGAGCCAAAGTAAATGCTGAAACCTGTAATATTAAAGATCTAAATTTTAGAGTTGAAAAAAATAAACCAAGGACAAAAAGAATGTGATCAATACCCTGAGGAATAATATGCTCAAACCCTGCTTTAATAAAAATATAAACCTTTTTTATCCAAGTCATTGCATTAAGCCTTCGAATTCTTTGTCTTTTTAATGCAGCATTATATTCAGCAGCAATTTGATCATTTTCAAATGTTAGTTGACCACGTTCAATCTCAGATATAACAAGTCTTTCAGGATTATGAGAATTTGCTGTAAGACTTGTTAATAAAAAAATTAAAGTAAAACTTACTCTGTTTAATCTCATTTAGTGAGCATAATTTTAATCCGAAGATTCGTCCAAGCCTCTTACTTTTAAAAGTGGTTCTATAATTGGTTTACGACCTCTAAAGTTCACATATAGATCCATTGCTTCTTCAGTAGAACCTTTTTCATAAATCTCTTCTCTTAATCTTGATGAAAGATTTGAATCAAAAACATTTCCAATTTCCTTAAAAGCTTCAAAAGCATCAGAGTCTAGAACTGCTGCATGAATATAGCTGTAATAACCCGAAGAGTATCCACCTGAAAAAATATGAGCAAAGTATGTGCTTCGATATCGTGGCGCTATTTCATCAATCAAACCAATTTTTTTCAAAGATTTTTTTTCAAAATTATTTGAGTTGCTTAAGATATTTTCTTTTGTTAATGTATGCCAATCCATATCTAATAATGAAGCTGCTAAGTACTCAGTATTAATAAAACCTTGATTAAATTTTGCAGCTTTCAATAGCTTTTCAACTAATTCATCAGGAATTGATTCTCCGGTCTGGTAATGTACCGCAAAAGATTTTAAAACTTCAGGTTCACTAACCCAGTGCTCAAGTAATTGTGATGGTAACTCAATAAAATCTCTTGGGCCAGAAGTTCCTGCCATACTTCCATAAGTTACATTTGTTAAAATACCATGCATAGCATGACCAAACTCATGAAATAAAGTAACAGCATTTTCAAAACTCAATAATGATGGATTATCACCAACAGGGGCAGGAAAGTTACATACATTTATAACTATTGGTCTTTCTCTCCCATCTAAATTTGATTGACCTTTAAAACTGCTCATCCATGCTCCGCCTCTTTTATTTGATCTGGTAAAATAGTCACCAATGAACATAGCTAAATGACTTCCATCTTTATCAGTAACTTCCCAAATACGTGCATCTGGATGATACAGATCAATATCAAAAATTTCTCTAAAATTTAGTCCCCACAACTTATTAGTAGTGTTAAAAACACCTTGGATTACATTATCTAAAGATAAGTATGGTCTAATTGCTGATTCATCTAAATCATATTTTTGTTTTCTGACTTTTTCTGAGTAATGCCACCAATCCCATGCAGCTATTTTAAAATCTTTACCCTCAGCATCTGCAACTGCTTGCATATCATCAACTTCTGCCTTAGCTCTTTTAAGTGCAGGTTTCCAAAGCTGAATTAATAAATCATATACTTCATCAGGTGTCTTTAACATATTTTCTTCAAGTACATAATGTGCATGAGTTTCATAACCCATAATATTTGCTCTTTCAACTCTAAGTTTTGCTATTTGAACAGCAATTTTTTTATTATCAGTTTCATTATTATTATCACCTCTCATAACATATGAATTGTATAACTTTTCCCTAAGATCTCTTCTTGTTGACTCTGTCAAAAAGGGATACATGCTAGTTCGGTGAGGGGTAAAAAGATATTTATCTTTATATTTTTCTTTATCAATATCAGACTCAGCATTATCCATTTTTTGAGTTGCTGATTCGTAAGCCGCTGAGATTACACTCTCAGATAAACCATCCAGATCTGAGTTATCTAAAATCAACTCAAATCCATTTGTTTCTGCAAGTAAATTTTGACCAAAAGCAGTTGTAAGTTCAGATATTTTAGAATTTATTTCGATAATTTGTTTTTTTTCAGAGTCACTTAATAATGCTCCACTTCTTACAAATCTTTTTCTAGTATCACTTAACAATTTTTGTTGTTCTTTTGATAGATTTAAATTTTCTCTATCATTCCAAATTAATTCAACACGATTAAATAAATCTTCGTTTAACCTAATCTTATCATAGTGAGCCGAAAGCATTGGACTTAAATCTCGTTGTAGTTCTTGTAATTGAGAATTGGTATTAGAACTAGCTAAGTTTGAAAAAACACGTTGTACCTTGCCTAAAAGCTTACCGCTTCTTTCAAGCTCTTCAATTGTATTTTCAAAAGTGGGTTCTTGAGTATTATTGACTATGATGTCAATTTCTTTTAAGTTATCTTCCATTCCCTTTTTAAAAGCAGGCATATAATGGTCATCTTTTATATCCATAAATGGGGGAACTTCAAACTGTGTATTCCATTCTTGGAAGAATGGGTTAACATTGGGGTCTAATTTAAATTTTTGTTCGCATGATACAATTAGAATTAAGCCTATAATCAATAAAATGTCTTTCATAACAGTGGATTTTGATAGTTGACAAATATAATATTTTTGATCAACTCGTTTTAAAATTGAAAAGCAAAAACCCTGCAGATTGCAGGGCTTTAAGAAAATATGATATAGTGCTAAGCTAGCTACTCTCTTATTAAAAATTGCAGCACAACTTCTTCTTTTAGTGAATTAAGTTTTACTTACCATTCTGAATAGGATCAGTGTTGGGCATTAATTTATTAAGGATGAAATACACTGGGCAGAATTTTGTCATTGGACTTATAAGTTGAAGTCCACCAACAGCTACTGCGATCCACACAAAGTTCAAGTTAGATGTGTATAGCGTCATACCAGCACTGATTAAATACAAGATTCCCACAATGGCATCATGTGCTCTTACTTTAGAAATATTTTTTTCCATATTGATTTGTTTAATTGGTCATTTAAATATAATGATTTTAAAATAAAAAAAGCCTCAAAAAAAAAGAGGCTTTATTTTTAATAAATAAAATAAATTTTATTGAGATTCAACAATGTTAGCTGTTAGAGTGACTGTATATTTCATAATTATAATAATTATTTTTTATGCTTCTCTAAAATCTTTTTTAGCTTTTCTATCAGCTGCTTATCACTTCCGTTAACTCTTTGAGATTCTTTGGAAATTGTTTGAGTAAGATTTTTTATCAATTCTTTTTTTTTGGGTGTCATTTTATTTTTTTCTTTTTTCATAATTATGATTTAAATCTTAATATTTAAAAAAACAAACCCTGCAAGTTGCAGGGTTTATTATTGATTAATAATGAAGTTAATTATTCTGGCATAACTACAGAGCTTATCACGTGGATAACTCCAT
>CENJ01010547.1_pt1 | contig 12484 bp, 10 predicted proteins | sample 356161 | NCBI WGS metagenome assembly CENJ01 (sample SAMEA2619531, study PRJEB7988) | marine metagenome | biome: marine biome (ENVO:00000447); feature: surface water layer (ENVO:00002042); material: "saline water (ENVO:00002010), including plankton (ENVO:xxxxxxxx)" | depth 5 m
GGCAGGTGCCATCGCCGTCGGCGGACCCGGTGCCGTCTTCTGGATGTGGGTCATTGCCCTGTTCGGGATCGCCACCAAATACGCCGAAGCGGTGTTGGCGGTTCGCTTTCGAGAAACCGATGCCTCAGGCCAGCACGTCGGTGGTCCGATGTACTACATCGTCAACGGGCTCGGCAATGGCTGGGCCTGGATGGCCATCCTCTTCGCACTGTTCGGCATGCTTGCCGGTTTCGGTATCGGCAACGGCGTCCAGGCCTTTGAAGTGTCGTCGGCGCTGAGCCTCATCGGCGTGCCCAAACTGGTCACCGGCATCGCCCTCGGAGCTTTGGTGTTTGCGGTTGTGATCGGTGGGATCCAGCGCATTGCCCAGGCGGCTTCGTCCATCGTGCCGCTGATGTCCGTTCTCTACGTCGGAGCCTGTCTGGTGGTGCTGCTGCTGAATGCAGGAGCCATTCCTGAGGCCTTCGTCAGCATCGTTCGAAATGCATTCACCGGAGAGGCGGCCGCCGGTGGAGCCCTCGGCCAGGTGATCCTGATGGGATTCAAACGCGGCATCTTCTCCAATGAAGCCGGCCTGGGCAGCGCTCCGATCGCTCATGCCGCCGCCAAAACCACCGATCCGGTTCGGCAGGGAACGGTGGCCATGCTCGGCACCTTTATCGACACCCTGATCATCTGCACCATGACTGCTCTGGTGATCATCACCACCGGAGCCCATGAACGTCTCGACGGCGCCGGACAACGCCTCAGCGGGGCTGATCTCTCGATCGCGGCGTTCAACTCAGGCCTTCCCGGCAGTGGAACTGTCGTGACGATTGGATTGGTGGTCTTCGCCTTCACCACCATCCTGGGCTGGAGTTTTTATGGCGAACGCTGCACAACCTTTCTCTTCGGAGAGAACGCTGTCTTGCCTTTTCGTCTTGTCTGGGTCGCGGTTGTCGTGATGGGAGCCGTGGCAGGAGATCGTGGTGTGGTCTGGTCCATTGCCGACACCCTCAACGGCCTGATGGCCCTGCCCAACCTCGTGGCCTTGTTGCTGTTGTCCGGAACGGTGATCAAGCTCACCAAGGCTTACAGGTTCAGCGACTGAGTCCAAGAAACAAAAAAAGAGGGGGCTCAATGCCCCCTCTTTTTTTGTTGACCATTCAGCCCTGGCCTTCAGGGAGAGGCGTCACCGTCTTGAGCTTTTCGTTCAGCTGCATGGCCAGGCTCTGGCGACCGACAGCAAGCACCTTCAGGGTGTCCTCATGCATGCGCAACTGAGCGTCGGCAACCTGCATACCACGCACGAGCTCCTTGAGCTCATCCGGGAGGGTATTGAGGTCGTAGCGATTGCCCTCAAAGGTCAGTACGGGATTGGGGTTGTTGGCTGCGGAGTCGGTCATCGTTCAAAGCCGGGATGATTGGAACCGGCGGGTCGATCGTAGGTGGATTTAACCGTTCTGCAGGTCACGGATGAACTGGCGTTCGCACAGGTCCCGATAACGTCCGCCGCGCTGCATCAGGGTGTCGTGGGTGCCGCGGTCAACGATGCAACCCCTCTCCAGCACCACAATCTGATCAGCCTCCTGCACCGTGGCCAGGCGGTGAGCAATCACCAGCACCGTCCGTCCACGCATGGCACGCCTTAAGCCCAGTTGCACAGCCGCCTCCGCTTCAGCATCCAGAGCACTGGTGGCTTCATCCAGCAGCAGAACAGCAGGATTACCAAGCACCGCCCGGGCAATGGCAATGCGCTGCAGCTGTCCACCGGACAGATTCGTGCCCCGTTCCTCCAGCTGCGTGTCGTACCCATTCGGCAGATCACGGATGAAGCCATCGGCGTTGGCGAGCAGAGCAGCCTCGATCACCTGGGCATCGGAGGCGTGGCGTCCGAAACGGATCGCCTCCGCGATGGAACCGGAGAAAACCGTGGTTCGCTGGGGCACCAGGGCCAGCTGCCGGCGGAGGTCCCTTGCCCGCAGGCAGGAGAGATCGTGGCCGTCCAGAAGGATTCGGCCCTGTTGCGCGGTGTTGAAGCGCAACAACAGTGAGAACAAGGTGCTTTTGCCCGCCCCGGACGGTCCCACCACAGCCATCACAGTCCCCGCAGGAACCACCAGGTCCAGCTGCCGCAGCACCGGATCGCCACTGCTGTAAGCAAAACTCACTCCCTCGAGCCTCAGGTCGCCCCGCAGCTGACCAAGGGTCACCGCATCTGAGGGATCCTCCGGCTCACGCGGTTCCCGTTCGATCTCCCGCAGTCGACGCAGCGATGCCTGACCCTGCTGAAACTCGTTGAAGTTGTTGGTGACGTGGGCGATCGGGTCGATCAGAACGATCAGGCCAGTCAGGTAACTGCTGAGGCCCGCGATGTCGAGGTCACCGCTCTGAATCCGCCAGGCCGCCAGGCCGAGCACGGAGAACAGACCGATCACCTCGATGATCCCCACCACGGGATGCTGCAGGGCCACAAGGCTGTAGGTGCGCTGCCTGGCCTGCCGGTGCTGATCAATTTCCTGCTCAAATCGCTCCTGGAGCCAGGGTTCAGCCGCAAAGGCCCGCACCAGCGGCAGCCCCTCAATCGCCTCACCGAGAAGACCCGCCAGTTCACTGACCTTTTTCTGACTGCGTTCGGTGGCCACCATCACCTTCGCTCCGAACAGGCTGATCAACCAGACGATCAACGGCGCCAGCAGCAGGATCGCCAGGGTCAGCTTCCAGTCCAGCCAGACCATGGTTCCCAGCACCACCAGAAGCTGCAGGACGCTGGGGACTGTGTCGTGGATGCTCTTGTAAAGAACCTCGCTCACGCGGTCGGCATCCTCAGTGAGTCGGTAGGTGAGATCGCCGGAGGACAGCTTTTCCAGAGCACCCAGCTCGACGGTCTGCAGGGTGCTGAACAACTCCCGCCGCAAGCGCTGGCTCACCTGAAGGGCGGGATCGGCCAGAAGGGAGTCCTGACCGAATTGGGCCAGTTTCTGAACGGCAAAGATCAGCACCCCTTGGCCGATCAGCTGCAACACGCGGCTGAGATTCTGGGAGCCGAGCGCCGGAAACAACTCACCGGCAAGACGCACCAGCAGTGGGAAGCTACCCACATAAATCAGCATGCACAATCCCCCCATCAGCAGCTGACGCAGGTGCGGTCTCAGCAGTGGGAGAAGACGCCGGAAGCCGGCCTGAGAGGGGGTGAGCATGGCGGCACAGTATCAATGTCACGTCGTTGATCTCCCGCCGATGAAGCTGGATCAGTTCCTCAAATGGAAGGGCTTGGTCTTTACCGGCGGAGAAGCGAAACAGCGGATCCAGACAGGAGAGGTCCGCGTCAACGGCGTGGTGGAGACCCGTCGCGGCCGGCAGCTGGTGGCGGGAGATCGTGTTGTGCTTGACGGCGAGGAGTCCGTGGTTGACGGGGAATCCACGACCACGCCGTAAGTTGGCCCGCAGATCAGTCAAGGATTGAAGGCGTGCGCAGACCGGTGATCGCTGGCAACTGGAAGATGCACATGACCTGTGCCCAGGCCAGGGATTACATGGCGGCCTTCCTTCCCCAACTGGCAGAGACCCCCCAGGACCGGGAGATCGTTCTGGCACCGCCCTTCACTGCGCTCTCCACCATGGCGGCGGCCTCTGAAAACTCGGTGGTGGAACTGGCCAGTCAGAACGTCCACTGGCAAGACCACGGCGCCTTCACAGCTGAGATTTCAGCCGAAATGCTGCTCGAGCATGGCGTTGCCTACACGATCGTTGGTCACAGCGAACCCAGGAAATATTTCAGCGAAAGCGATGAACAGATCAACCACCGGGCCCGCTGCTCCCAGGCCAAGGGGTTGATTCCCATCGTCTGCGTTGGCGAGAGTGATGAGCAGCGCGAACGGGGTGAAGCGGAGCGGGTGATCCGCCGACAGATCGAGCAGGGACTGGAAGGATTGGACGCCAACAAACTCGTGGTGGCCTACGAACCGATCTGGGCCATCGGCACCGGCAAAACCTGTGAAGCAGCTGAAGCCAACAGGATCTGTGGCCTGATTCGCAGCTGGGTGGGAGCCACGGATCTGATCATTCAGTACGGCGGATCGGTCAAACCCACCAATATCGATGAACTGATGGGGATGAGCGACATCGACGGCGTTTTGGTTGGTGGAGCATCCCTCCAGCCAGACAGTTTCGCCCGCATTGCCAATTACCAGGCCAGTTGATGTGAGTCACCTCTGGCCCAAAGGCTGGCGGCAACGCACAGCTGTGATGGGGGTGATCAACATCACACCGGACTCCTTCAGTGATGGCGGTCGTTTCACCGAGGTTGAAGCGGCAGTTCGGGAAGCAAAGCGGCAATTGCAGCAGGGGGCTGATGTGCTGGACCTCGGGGCCCAGAGCACACGGCCCGGTGCCAAGGAGGTGGGCGCTGAAGAGGAATGCCGACGCTTGCTTCCGGTCCTTGGCGCCATCCGACAACACCGGCCGGAGGTGTTGATCTCGGTGGACACGTTCCTGGCGCCTGTGGCCGAGGCAGCACTGGAGGCAGGCGCCAGCTGGATCAACGATGTGAGCGGCGGGCGACGTGATCCCGATCTGCTGCGGGTGGTCGCCGATGCCGCATGCCCCGTTGTGCTGATGCACAGCCGCGGAACAAGTCAAACAATGGACGACCTGACCGTCTACGACGATCTGATTCAGGACGTGAAGGCTGGACTCTGGGAACGAACGAATGCCGCCATCAGCGCTGGGGTCAAGGAGGCTCAGATCATCTGGGATCCGGGCCTCGGCTTCGCTAAAACGCACGAGCAGAATCTGAGCCTGCTGAGGGATCTCGAGCAGCTCACCTCTGAAGCCATGCCGCTGCTTGTCGGACCATCACGAAAACGGTTCATCGGCGCCGTCCTGGATGAACCCCGACCCAAGGCGCGCCTGTGGGGAACAGCAGCGGTGGCCTGTCGTTGCGCCCAAGCGGGAGCTGCACTTGTGAGGGTTCACGACGTGGGACCAATCGCACAGACTTTGCGCATGGCGTCAGTCCTCTGGTGACAGGAACAATCTTCGTTCAGATTGCTGCTTATCGGGACCCGGATCTCCCGGCAACGCTTCACAATCTTCTCGAGCAAGCCGCCCATCCTGAGCGACTGAGATTCGGCATCTGTTTGCAACTGGCAGAGAACGATCCGAAGGCCTGGAGTGCATCAGCGTTCCCAGATCACAGCCATCAACAGGTCAAGCTCGTCGCCGCAACAGACAGTCGTGGCGCCTGCTGGGCCCGACGTCAGGCCCAGACTCTCTATGACGGTGAAGACTACCTACTGCAGATCGATAGCCACATGCGGGCTGTCAAGCACTGGGATGACTTGTTGTTGCGAACGTGGACCGATTGCAATGATTCGCGAGCTGTGCTGAGCGTTTATCCCAATGGTTTCAAGCAACCATGCCAGCTGCAGACGAACACGCTGCCAGTCATGGCGGCGAAAGCCTTTGACAACTACGGCATCCTCAAATTCCAGGGCATCAGCCGTTACAAAATGCCGGATCAGCAACCCACCAAACCACTGAAGAATGCTTTTGTGGCCGGTGGCTTTCTGTTCGGACCCGGATCCATTGTCCAGGACGTCCCATACGACCCTGACCTGTATTTCTATGGAGAAGAGATATCAATGTCAGCCCGTTTGTGGACCCACGGTTACAACATGTTCTGCCCTAATCGATTACTGCTTTTTCATCTTTATAAAAGCGCAAGTGCCGATGGTGACACGTCTGCAACGCATTGGAGCGACCATCAAGACTGGTTTCAGCTGAACAGGCGTTCGCTTGTGAGGGTTCATACATTATTGGGAAGTTTGTCGACCTCCCAAGTCCAACTTAATCCCGTCCCGGATGATATCGAGGGACTGGATAATTTCGGATTGGGACGTGCCCGAAGGCTCGAAGACTACGAAGAGATGACAGGTATTTCGTTTAAGGCCCAAACAATCAGTCAGGACGCATCAGCTGGCAGGTTTCCGGCCAGCTGAGCCAGGGTTGAGTCAATCAGTCAGGACTCCTTCGATCCGATCCTCCACTTCCTGGTACAACTCCTGGAGCTGTTCGATGTTCTCATCGGAGGTTTCCCAGTAACCACGACCATGAACCTCGAGAAGTGTTCCCACAATCTGACGGAAGCTGTTGGGATTCAGTTCCAGCAGACGCTTGCGCATCTCGGGATCATTGATGAAGGTTTCGTTGGCCTCTTCGTAGACAAAGTTGTCGACAGCGCCACTGGTGGCACTCCATCCGAGGGTGAAGTTGAGCCGTTTGGACACCTCACGCACACCCTCATAGCCGGAATCGAGCATGCCCTCGTACCACTTGGGATTCAACAGCTTGGTGCGTGAATCAAGGCGAATGGTCTCACTCAGCGAACGCACCTGGGCATTCGCCGTCGTGGTATCGGCGATATAGCTGGTGGGGGCTTTGCCGTCATCACGGAGACCCGCGATCAGCTTGGTGGGGTCGGAATCGAAGTAGTGGCTCACATCCGTTAACGAGATTTCAGCCGAATCCAGGTTCTGGAAGGTGACATCCGCCGTCTTCATCACATTTTCGAACACCTCACGCTTCTGGTTCATCTCACCGGGGTTGTCAGCATTGAACGCGAAGGTTTTGCGAGAGAGGTACATCTCCTGCAGCTCGCCTTCTTCTTCCCAGGTGCTGTTTTCCACCGCCAGGTTCACGTTGGAGCTGTAGCTTCCGCTGGCGTTGGAGAACACTCGGCAGGCCGCATCACGCAGGCTGGTTCCTTCTTTCTCCGCCTGCTCAAGGGCGTGCTTACGAACGAAATTCTGCTCAAGGGGCTCATCCGCTTCGGCAGCCATCTTCACGGCCTGATCGATCAGCGCCATCTGGTTGATGAACAGGTCGCGGAACACACCGGAGCAGTTCACGACCACATCGATCCGGGGGCGCCCCAGTTCTTCCAGAGGAATCAGCTCAAGCTTGTTGACACGACCCACGGAATCCGGCATTGGCTTGACACCAACGAACCAGAGAATCTGAGCCAGGGATTCGCCGTAGGTCTTGATGTTGTCCGTACCCCAGAGCACACAGGCGATGGTCTCGGGCCAGGTGCCCTGCTCCTCGCGCTGACGCTCAATCAGCTTGTCGACAACACTCTTGGCGGCAGCAACCGCAGCTCGCGTGGGGATCGCCTGCGGATCGAGCGCGTGGATGTTCTTGCCGCTGGGCAGCACCCCTGGGTTACGGATCGGGTCACCGCCAGGTCCCGGAAGGATGTATTCGCCATCCAGAGCCTTCAGCAGACTCTCCATCTCCATGTCCGCGCAGATCTGCTCAAGGCAGAAGCGCAGATAAGCGAACAACTTGTCCAGTTCCGTGGCATCGATCTGAACAAAACCGGCTCCACAGCAAGCGCGCAGCCACGGGGAAGGAAGCTTGAGACCGAACTTCGCCAGCAGGTCGTAGAACCAGCCGAAGCTGTTACGCATGTTGACGCGGCCATCAAGACCGGTGAGGGACTGGACCATGGCGCCAATGGCAGCCCTGGACGTCTCAGTAATCGTGCGATTGAGCTCGACATCGGCGAGCACACCCTCGTCATTGCCCTTGTAGATCTCTTCGATGGAACGACCCATCGCTTCAGCCAAGAGACCCGGCAGCGAGCGCAGGCCATCTTCCTCACGCTCGAGTGCAGCGATGTTCACCAGGGTGGCAACAGCTTCCTCGGCGGTGGGGGGCTTGCCGATGGTGTGAAGGCCACAGGGCAGGAGACGACTTTCGATCTCCATCAACTGGCGATAGACGGCACCCACCAGGGCATCACGTCCGTCCAGTTCGAGGGTCGAAGCATCCTCCTCAGGAAGGTCGACGTCCTTATCGAGGTTGCACTGACGTGCCGTCTCGATGATCGTGTTGACGATCTGAACGCCACGTCCTCCCTCTCGCAGCTGCTGGTAAGAACCCACCAGTTCGCCAAGTTCCTTCAGACCCTTGTAAAGACCTGCATTTTCAGCAGGTGGGGTGAGATAGCTGATGGTTGAGGCGTAACCACGCCGCTTGGCGATGGTGGCTTCCGAAGGGTTGTTAGCAGCGTAGTAATAGAGATTGGGTAAGGAACCGATCAACGAATCCGGATAACAGGTTTCACTCATGCCCATCTGCTTTCCAGGCATGAACTCCAGCGACCCATGGGTTCCGAAGTGGAGAACGGCATCGGCTCCCCAGATTTTCTCCAGGTAGGTGTAATAGGCCGCAAACCCGTGATGGGGACTGGCGCTGCGGGAGTAGAGCAGGCGCATCGGGTCGCCTTCGTAGCCGAAGGTGGGCTGAACGCCGACAAAGACGTTGCCGAAGTGACGACCGAAGACCAGCAGGTTCTGACCATCGCTGTTGAGATTGCCGGGGGGCTTGCCCCAGTTCTCTTCCAAGCGCTCGGAGTAAGGGGTCAGGCGCTCGTATTCCTCAACGCTCATGCGATGGGCAATCGAAAGCTCGGGAGCTCCCTGCATCGCATCAGCGTCGTTGATGACCGCTTCCAGCAACGCCCTGGGCGTGGAGGGCAGACCCTGAACGTCGTATCCCTTCGCCTTCATCTCCTGCATCACCCGGTGGATGGAGCCGAAGACATCCAGGTAGGCCGCCGTTCCGACGTTGCCCTTATCCGGCGGGAAGCTGAACACGGTGATCGCCAGCTTCTTATCGGTGCGGGGCTTGATCCGCAGGGATGACCAACGGATGGCCCGCTCTGCAATGGCATCGACGCGGTCCTGCAGTGTGTGCGCCTTGCCGGTGGCGTCATCACGACCGGAGAGCACGATCGGTTCGATCGCACCATCGAGCTCGGGAATGGCGATCTGCAGAGCAACTTGAACCGGATGGAGGCCCAGGTCGCTGTCCTCCCATTCCTGGGTGGTCTGGAAGACGAGAGGCAAGGCCACCATGTAGGGGCGGTTGAGCTTCTTCAGGGACTCGATCGCCTTGGGGTGGTCCTGACGTGCCGGACCTCCCACCAGAGCGAAGCCCGTCAGCGACACGATGCCGTCCACCAGGGGCTGCTCGGGATTGAGCGGGTCGTAGAAGAAGGCATTCACTGGCTTGGAGAAGTCCAGGCCGCCGCAGAAGATGGGAATCACACGGGCACCGCGGAACTCCAGCTCCTGCACCGTGGCCACGTAGTGCGCGTCATCACCGGTGACGATGTGGCTGCGCTGCAGCACCAGACCGATCACGGGTCCCTTGCGGGCCTTCTCCGAAAGGTCAGTCCGGCTGGAGGTCCAGTTGAGGTACTCCTTGAGGTCCTCGAACATCGTCGGAGCCAAGGGGTGCCAGATCCCCAGATCAGGGAAGACCTCGGGCTCGGCGACGTTCATCGCAGGACGTTCCTCACCTTCCGCAGGAGGGAAGACGTACTTGTCAGCCAGCATCAGCAGGAAGTTCCGGAGGTTTTCCGGCGTCCCTCCGAGCCAGTACTGGAAGCTCAGCATGAAGCTGCGCGCATCCTGCGCCTTCTCCACGGGCAGGTACTTGAGGACGGTGGGAAGCGTGTTCAGCAGCTTCAGCATGGCGTCCTGGAAGCCAGCGCCGCCAGCCTCCTTCCGCTTCTTCATGAAGCCGGCGATCGCACTCTTGCTCTGGCCCAACTGAGCCATGGAGAAACTGCCGAGCTTGTTCAGACGCATCACCTCCGGCATGGAGGGGAACACCACTGCAGCCTTGAGGCGGTCGCGATGGGGGGCCACCGCATCCACCACTTTCTGTGCCAGATCTTCGATGAAAATCAACGATGCAACGAACACGTCGGCCTGGGCCACGTCGGCACAGAATCCGGCGTAATTCTCCTCATCTCGCAGTTCTTCGATCAGATAACCGCTCAGTTCAATCCCCAGATCACCGCCTGAGGCATTCAGAGCCGTGGCCGCCTGGGTGAGGGCGTTCTGGTACTGGGGCTCCAGCACCACATACACCGCCTTCATCACGGATTTGTGGTTCTGACCCTCCACAGGAGCAACGCGGCGATCGGCGGAGCGGACCTGTGTGAACATCTGCGCGTCTTGAGCAATGTGAAGAACCTTACGGCGACCTGCCGCGACGGCGCGAAGATTTCAGAACTGGAGTTACACGAGCCGACCCATAGGCTTTGGGGGATCTGCAGCGCTTCGATGACCACATCCATTCCCGTTGTGGTGGCTGGTGCCCTCGGCCGCATGGGCGCCGAAGTGATCAAGGCCGTGGTCGGAGCCACGGACTGCACCCTGGTTGGGGCCGTTGACAACACCCCGGGCAAAGAGGGATGTGATGTCGGACTCGAGCTGGGTCTGGGGGAGCTGGAGGTGGCGATCACGGCCGATTTCGAAGGCTGCCTCTGCGCGGTGAGCCAGTCGGCAAGGGATGCGCAAGCCGGCGCGGTGCTGGTGGATTTCACACATCCATCGGTTGTTTACGAGCACACCCGGGCGGCCATCGCCTACGGCGTGCATCCGGTGATCGGCACCACAGGCCTCTCCCCGGAACAGCTCAGTGATCTGACCCAGTTCTCTGCCAAGGCATCGATCGGCGGCGCCGTGATTCCGAACTTTTCCGTGGGCATGGTGCTGCTGCAGCAGGCAGCAGCTGCAGCAGCACGCTTTTACGACCATGCAGAGCTCACCGAACTGCATCACAACCGCAAAGCCGATGCACCCAGTGGCACCTGCATCAAAACCGCTGAACTGATGGAGGAACTCGGCAAGAGCTTCAATCCTTCTGAAGTGGATGAACATGAATCCCTGGAGGGATCCCGAGGCGGTCGTCGCGAGAGCGGGCTGCGGCTGCATTCCCTGCGGTTACCTGGCCTTGTGGCTCACCAGGAGGTGATGTTCGGTGCAGCGGGTGAGACTTACACCCTGCGCCACGACACAATTGATCGTTCCGCTTACATGCCGGGTGTGCTGCTCACGGTGCGCAAGGTGCGTTCACTCGAGGCCTTGGTTTACGGCCTTGAACGCCTGATCTGACCGCTCCTCTTCATGCTGATCCCCCTCAAACCCGGAGAGCTTCAGCGGTTGATTCCAGCTGTGGCCACCGGCAATCAGTTTCGAGCCTCTCTCGGATCACCACCACAGATCCTGCAGCGATTGATGATCGCGGCCATCGGCGGAGTGATCACATTTCTGATTTACAACCAGGCTCAGCTCGGCAGCCGCTGGGGCCCTATCTGGCTGGTGATCAGCGTGGCGTTTTTTCTCTACATCCTGTGGGGACCCATCGTTGAGGCCGGCCAGCGCAACGCCGCACTGCGCCGCTACCCAGCGGCAGCTCTGTTCGAAGGCGAGGTGACGGATGTGAGCACCCGTGAACGTGTTGAAGGTCGTCACGAGCAGGCCGACAGTCGTGGACAGCTGGAGCTGGTGGAGAACCGACGCAGCTGGGTGCTGCTGGAGCTCGAAGACGAGGACGGTTACCTGGGGCGTCTGGCTTTCCCCATGGAAAAACGACATCAGTCGATTCGGCGGGGAACGCTGATTCGCTGCCTGGTTCTCAGTGACCGCAAGGACTTTTCCCGGATCAGCGCCTTCAGCGATGCCTGGATGCCGGGGTTGCGGATGTGGGCCGGCGAGTACCCGTTTCTGCTGCGCCCTGCTTTCGAGGAACTGTGCCAGCGACGTCTCGGGCGGAGGGGCTGACACAGACCAGCGGCAAGAACATTTCTTAAAACTGGTTTACACTCTGTAGCAATCCGCTTGACAACGTCATGGCTCAGACCCCTTCCACCGAACCCCAGGTGATCCGCGGTGCCACTGTCACCACTGAAGATGGTGGTCGTCTGAACGCTTTCGCCTCCGAGCCCCGCATGCAGGTGGTGGAAGCCGAGCAGGGTTGGGGTTTCCACGAGCGTGCTGAAAAGCTCAACGGCCGCATGGCCATGCTGGGCTTCATCGCACTGCTGGCCACCGAAATCGCCCTGGGTGGAGAAGCCTTCACCCACGGTCTGCTGGGTCTGGGCTGAATCCACACCACAGCTTCTGCCTGGCCACACTCATTGAATGGCCACGTTCTCCAGTTCCGTCCACATCCTGGGAGCCGGTCCGACCGGTTCCCTTGCGGCGATTGCCCTGGCCTCGAAGGGTTATCGCGTTGTTCTCAACGACCCTCAATCACGTGAGGAGCTGCTGGGTCGCAGTCGTGCCTACGCAATCACTCATTCCAGTCGCCGCCTGTTGCGGGACCTGAAGGTCTGGGACGGCCTTCAAGAGAGCTTGATTCCCTTCCGTTCTCTCGATCTGCGCGATTCAGCGAGCGGCGGACGCGTGATGTTCGACCTGGACGACCTCCATCCTTCCAATCGTCGAGCTGAGGCCATTGGCTGGATCCTCGACCATCGCCCCTTGATGGAGCTTCTTCTGGATCGTCTTCAGGACCATCACAGTGTTGAGATGGTCCTCGGTTCTGTGGCTCCCCAGCCTGAACCGGATGCACTGATCGTGGCGGCTGATGGCCCCCGATCCACAACGAGGTCCCAGTGGGGGATTCGTTGCTGGCAGCA
>CENJ01172674.1_pt1 | contig 12473 bp, 12 predicted proteins | sample 356161 | NCBI WGS metagenome assembly CENJ01 (sample SAMEA2619531, study PRJEB7988) | marine metagenome | biome: marine biome (ENVO:00000447); feature: surface water layer (ENVO:00002042); material: "saline water (ENVO:00002010), including plankton (ENVO:xxxxxxxx)" | depth 5 m
TCTGCTATTTCTCCAGCGAGGGAAAATCTAGCCTCTATAAGAGAAGGTGAATATGAGGGCCTAGAGCAAAAATTAAAAGATAAAAATTGGAAGCCAGACTTTGGTCCAACTAAGTTTAATAAATCTGCTGGTGCAACAGTGATTGGATGTAGAGAATTTTTAATTGCATACAATATTAATTTAAATACCGCAGATAAAAGACTGGCTACTGATATCGCGTTTGAAATAAGGGAGGCTGGTAGAAGTAAGCGTAAAAAAAATCCTAAGTCATCAAATCTTTTAGATGGTGAAATCATTCGTCATGAGAATGGCTCGCCAATCAAAGTCCCTGGAAAGTTTAAGTATCTTAAAGCAATCGGATGGTATGTAAGTGAATACAATAGGGCCCAAATTTCAATTAATTTTACAAATTATAAAATCTCTCCAATTCATCATGTTTTTGATGCAGTGTGTGATTTTGCGGTTAAGAGAGGATTGAGAGTCACAGGCAGTGAATTAGTAGGTCTCATCCCCAAATCTGCACTTATAGATGCAGGGAAATATTATTTAAAGAAGCAAGGCAGATCTTTAGGTATATCCGAATATGATATCTTAGAATGTGCTGTACAAAGTCTTGGTTTAAATGATGTATCTAAGTTTAGTTCTAAAGAAAAAATTATTGAATTTGCAATTGAAGATAAAAAAGACTCATTATTGCATTTAAGCACTGATGATTTAATTCACTCTGTTTCACAAAATAGTCCATCTCCTGGAGGTGGAAGTGTATCTGCCGTTGCAGGAGCTTTGGGTGCAGCTCTTTTGTCTATGGTCTCTTTGTTAACATATGATAAAAAAGAATATTTAAGTAAACGTACAAAAATGAGTCATTTAGGTGAAATGGCTCATAAATATCAAAAAAGGCTTAAAGAACTTATTGATGAAGATACCCGTGCATTTGATAGTGTAATAAATGCAAGTAGGTTGCCTGGAAAATCAAAATCAGAGATTAAATTTAAAAAACAAGAATTATTCAAAGCATATAAAATAGCAACTGATACACCGCTAGAAATTGCAGTTATCTCATTAGAAATTATGAAACTTTCAATCGATTTAATTAAATATGGTAATCCAAATTCTGTAACAGATGCCCATGTTGCAGCTGAAGTTGGTTTAGCTGGTGTTCGTGGTGGATGTGTTAATGTTATGATAAACTTATCGAGCTTTGATAAAATTTCAGATTATGATGCAAAAATTGAAGAAAAAATAGAAGGTCTACTAAAAGAATCAAATGAACTTCATAAAAAAGCATTTACCCTAACGAAAAAAATTATAAAAGATTAAAATTAAAATGGATATTTTACGTTTATCAGAAGATCTGCAAAATAAAATTTCAGCTGGAGAGGTTGTTGAAAGGCCTTCATCTGTAGTTAAAGAGCTCTTGGAAAATAGTTTAGATGCAGGTGCAAAACAGATTGATATAGTTATTGAGCAAGGAGGAAATCAACTAATCCAGGTACGCGATAATGGTATAGGAATTAAAAAAGTACAATTGCCTAATGCTTTAAAGCGTTTTCATACAAGTAAATTATCCAATTTAAATGATTTATTTGCAATTGATACCTTAGGATTTAGAGGAGAGGCTCTAGCAAGTATCGCTTCTGTTGCTCAAGTCTCAATTATTTCAAATGTTGAAGGATTTGAGGGATCTGAAATCAATGTCATTGATGGAAATCTAAGTGATATCATTCCAGCTCCAAAAATCGATGGCACTCAAATTACAATTAGGGATCTTTTTTATAATACACCAGCGAGAAAAAAATTTTTAAAAACTCCTCGAACAGAAGCTAGGAAAATTATTGAGACAGTTAAGAGGTTTGGATTATCATGTCCTGATCTAGGAATCTCTTTGGTCGCGGATGGGAAAAAAATAATTGATCTTATTCCTGAGACACTAGAAGATAGAATAGGCTCATTATTTGACAATACCTATCCAAAAAATTTAATACCAATAATGATCTCTAAAGCAGATTTTACTTTTTCTGGATATATCGGAAACTTAAATCTTATTAGAAAACGATTTGGTGAACAATACATATTTCTAAATGGTAGGTATATTAAAGATAGACTTCTTAATTCTGGTGTTTATTCATCTTACCAGTCTTTAGTTAAAAGGGGAGAATATCCTTTTTTCGTTATAAATATTCAAATGCCATTTGATCAGGTAGACGTGAATGTGCACCCTATGAAGACTGAAGTTAGATTTAAGGATGAATGGAGAGTCTATCATGTTTTAAAATCTGGAGTAAGTTATGCTTTGACAGAGATTTTAAATACCATACCAAATTTTCAGCGTATTAGTTCTGATTCTGATTCTTTTTTTCAAACTTCAAACAGGCAGTCCACAATTGAATTTCAGAGTAATTATAAGGATAATAAGAATTTTTACTCTAATCTTGAGAAAATAGATAGGGCTAAAATTTATGCCTCCAACATTACTTCAGTTGAAAATGAAGAGAATAATTTTAATATTGAAAAATTATGGCAAGTACACAATAAATATATTGTTTCAGAAATTAATAGTGGTCTTGTGGTCATCGATCAGCACGTGGCTCATGAACGTGTTTTATATGAAGAAAGCTTGCAAGCTTTTGAATCAAAAGTCATGTCATCACAAACATTGTTGTTCCCTGAAGAAATAGAATTTTCTAAAGATGAATATGATATATTATTAGAGATTTTTCCTTATTTGAAAAAAATTGGATTTAAAATAATTGAAACAGATGAATCAAAATTAATTGTTGAAGCTACCCCTTCAGATATAAGCTGGGGTGATGAAAAAAAAATCATTAAGGAAATTATAGATGAATTCATTAGTACTCGCAAAAAATATAGTTCTTATAAAGAAGCCTTAGCAGCCTCATTTGCTTGTAAAGCAGCAGTAAAAGCTGGAGATCAAATGACAAAAGAAGAGCTGGCGATGTTGGTTAATAGATTGTTTGCGACTGAGCATCCTTATTATTGCCCTCATGGAAGGCCAATTATTATGCAACTTTCTTTAGAAGAGCTTGATAAAAGGTTTGAAAGAATTTAAGATATTTCTTTTGGCGATATTAACCAGTCTAATGTTCCTCGGCCAAACTCAACCTCACTCCAACTATTTAAAGAGAAATTAATTTTAGCCATAGATGCAGTTTTAAACCTAGCAATATGAAAAGTGCTTTGGGATATAAAACTTGAGCAGGCTGGTTCATGACCAACAAAACATATACTTTTATGTTTGTCATCAATAAGCTTGGTTAATTCAAGTAGAAAATCGGAAGATCTGCCGTAAATTTTTTCATTGATATAAAAATTTGAACTCCAATTTCCTGCCTTGATAGCTAATTTAGCAGTAGCTATTGCTCTCTCAGCAGAGGAAGAAATTACTATATCAGGAATCTGATCTTTATCTTTCAAGAAAATACCCATTTTTTTTGAAGCATTTATACCTCTTTCAGATAGTGGTCTATCGTGGTCTCTACTATAGACAGCGTTCCAATCAGATTTTCCATGACGAAAAATGATTATACTGTAATTTTTCATGATTTAAATTAATATGTGTTTAAATATGTATTTAATCTATTGAACTATCATTATAATTAATTGAAAAAAATTTTAACAATAATTGGACCTACAGCTGTCGGTAAAACAAATATTAGTATAAAAATAGCCAAGCTGATAAAGGGTCAAGTAGTGGGTCTTGATTCAAGGCAGATATATAAAGAAATGTCAATTGGCACAGCTCAACCAAATAAAATTGAAATGCAGTCTATTGTACATCATCTTATTGGAGAAAGAGATCCATGGAAATCGGTTTCTGCTGGTGAGTATTCAAAAATGGTTATTAAAAGTGTTAATAGCATAATAAATGCTGGAGAGAATCCTATTATTTGTGGAGGTGCAGGTTTGTATTATAGCGCGATAAATAATGGGATTTTTGAGAAAAGTAGTTCTAATGAAGATATAAGAAAAGATTTAGAATTAAGGTATGATAAAAATCCTATCAAGTTACACAATGAATTAAAGAAAATTGATCCAGACTATTATAAAATTGTCCATTTAAATAACAAGAAAAGATTAGTTAGAGCTTTAGAAATATATCAAATCACAGGAAAAGCTCCTTCTGAAAATTTTAAAAATCATTACATAGAAAAAACAAATAAATTGAATTTATTTACTGTTTTTTTAACCATTGAGAAAGAGCCTCATTTAAATAATATTAGAGAAAGGACAATTAAAATGCTTGATAATGGTTGGATTGATGAAGTAAAGAGCTTAATTACTTTAAAAGAGGAAATGGAGATTGATTTTCCAGCGCTAGATTCGATTGGTTATAAGCAAATAATTGAATACTTAAATGGTTTAATTAATAAAGACGTATTAATAGAAACTATCGTTAGTAAGACTTGGCAGTATGCTAAGAAACAATACAAATGGTTCAAAAAAGAAAACATTGATTTTATTGTAGATATCACAAACCTTGATTCTAGAATAGTATCTGATTGTATTTATGATATATACGAATCAATTAATTAAGAATTTTATTAATAATCATTTTTTGTTAAATTTAATTTTAAATATAACCTTTAAAATAGTTCAGCGAGACTAAAAAGGATGCACTCTATTTTTACTCATCTTTTTATGTCTTTTAATTTAAAAATTGAATAAAAATAGAAAAATTCTGTCACCTAAAGATATCTCAAGCAAAATAACTCGAATTGCTCATGAAATTATTGAGCATCACAATGATTTGTCTAATTTAGTTCTTCTTGGCATTCATAATAGAGGCGTTCCAATTGCAGGTAGGTTAAGAAAACTCATTCAAGATTTTACTAATATAGAAATTCAGCTAGGTTCTTTGGATATTACTTTTCACCGTGATGACTTTAGAGATAGACTGACTATGCCTGAAATTAAAGGCACTGACATACAATTTGATTTAAGTGATAAAGTTATAATTTTAGTCGATGATGTTCTTTACTCTGGTCGTACAATAAGAGCAGCCTTAGATGAAATAAACAGTTTTGGAAGACCTTCTATCATAAGACTTGCAGTGCTTGTTGATAGAGGTCATAGAGAACTTCCCATCAGAGCTGATTTTGTCGGGAAAAATATCCCTACGCATTCTGGCGAACACATTGCTGTTCGTTTAGTAGAGTCAGATGGTGAGGATGGTGTTTTTTTAATAAATGGAGATGAGTGATGTTTGATCATAGACATTTAATTAGTTTAGAAAAATTTCCTAAGAAGGATATTCAACAAATAATTGACACTGCTTTTAATTTTAAAGAAGTCCTTGAAAGGCCAATAAAAAAAGTCCCATCATTACAAGGCAAAACGATAGTTAATTTATTTTTTGAAAATTCAACAAGAACTAGGATTAGTTTTGAACTTGCGCAAAAAAGGCTTAGTGCTGACACTGTAAATTTTTCTGCCTCTACTAGTAGTTTAAAAAAAGGTGAAAGCTTTAAAGATACTGCCCAGAATATTGAAGCTATGAAAATAGATGCCGTCGTAATGAGACATCCTTCTCCTGGCGCTCCATATCAATTGAAAAAATTTATTAACGCTCAAATAATAAATGCGGGTGATGGTACCCATGAGCATCCAACTCAGGCCATTCTCGATATGATGAGCATTCAAGAAAAATTTGGAAAGATAAAAGATTTAAATATTGCAATTATTGGCGACATCTACCACAGTAGAGTTGCAAGAAGTAATATTTATGGATTAGTCACTATGGGTGCTAATGTTACATTATGTGGGCCACCTAACTTAGTACCTAAAGAAATTTCAGAACTTGGTGTAAATGTCAATTATAATATTGACGAGGTAATAGAATGGGCTGATGCTGTTAATATTCTAAGGATTCAAAGAGAAAGAATGGGTATAGGTTTAATTCCTTCAAGCAGAGAATATCGTAGGCTGTTTGGAGTCACATATGAAAGAATGTCTAGAAGGGATAAGGAGCTTGTAATAATGCATCCAGGGCCAATGAATCGAGGTGTTGAGATTGATAGTGAAGTGGCAGATAGTGAGCAAGCAATTATTTTAGAACAAGTTTTAAATGGAGTTGCATCGAGAATGTCGATTCTATATTTATTGTTAGGTGCAAAGGAAGAGGATGGCGATGAAAATTGAACAAATAGAGGGCAGGCTTTTATTGAAAAAACCAAAAATTATTGATCCTTTAAATGAAACTGAAACTATTAAAGATGTAATGCTTGTTGATGGAAAGATTGAGCAAATTGGAATAATTGAGGCTGGAAATGACATTAATTTTATTGATTGTGATGGGTTAATCCTAACTCATGGTTTTTGTGATTTACATGTTCATTTTAGAGATCCTGGAAATGGAGATAAAGAAACAATGGAATCTGGATGCGAATCTGCTTTAGCTGGTGGTTTCACTAGAGTATGTACCATGCCAAACACTGAACCGCCAATAGATAGCCCTGAATTAATTAGTTATATTATTGAAAATACGAAAAAAATGCCGGTACATGTTCACCCCATTGGTTCAGTTACTAAAGGGCAAGCTGGTTCAGAAATAAGTGAAATGGGACTTATGATAGATTCAGGTGCAGTTGCTTTTAGTGATGATGGGCTACCAATACAAAATGGTTTAGTAATGAGGAAGGCCTTAGAATATTCCAAAATGTTTAATGTCCCTATCATAAATCATGCTGAGGATGATTGTCTTAGAGCAAATGGCTTAATGAATGAAGGAATAGTCTCAACAAAATTAGGATTATCTGGCAACCCAAATATAGCAGAATCAATTATGGTTTTTCGTGATTTAAAATTGGCTGAACTAACTGGAGCTCAATTGCATGTACCTCACGTAAGTACAGCCGAGTCTGTTCAGTATATTAGCGATATGAAGAATCAATACAATGAAATAACAGCTGAGGTTACTCCTCATCATCTATTTTACACTGATGAGGCTTTGTATGATTATGACACTAATTTTAAGGTGGCTCCACCAATTAGAGATATAAGGTCAAGGTGGGCTTTAATCCAAGGAATAAAAGATGGTATAATCGATTGCATTGCAACAGATCATGCTCCACATACTTCACATGATAAGGACACTACTTTTGATTTGGCTTCATGTGGTTTGATTGGTTTAGAATCTTGTTTAGGTGTAGTTAAAAAAGTATTAGTTGACGATGAAGACTTGGGATTAATGGAAATGATCAAGCTTTTAACAGTGTCACCAAGAAAAATTATGGGATTTGACAATGATCTATTAAAAGAGGGTAAAGAGGCGGAATTGGTCTTATTCAACGAGGAAAAAAAATGGGTTTTTAATAAAAATGATATTAAATCAAAATCAAAAAATTCTCCATTTATTGACGCTCAATTGTCAGGAAAAGTAATACATACAATATCTAAGGGCGTTATCGCTACAAATTAAACTACAATTAATATTAAAATATTATTAAAAATTCTTCGTAATAATGTTTGAAATCGATAAATCATTTACCTAAGTTCGTTGGCTTAAATGTTTTAAAAATGAAAACAAAAACTTTAAAAATATCAGAAATAGATAAAAAATGGTGGATTGCAGACGCTGATTCCCAAACTCTTGGCAGATTAGCTAGTAGAATTGCTCAAATTCTTAAGGGAAAACATAAGGTAAATTATGTTCCTCACATGGATAATGGTGATTGTGTGGTAGTTGTTAATGCAGAGAAAATAGTAGTTACTGGAAGTAAAGAAGAGCAAAAGACTTACTTTCGTCACACCGGCTATGCTGGTGGTGTCAAAACCTCTACCCTAGCACACTTAAGAAGAACTTACCCTGAACGAATCATCGAAAAAGCAGTCAAGGGAATGCTTCCTAGCAATAAACTTGGTAGAAGAATGTATTCTCATTTGAAGGTTTATTCAGGGTCTAACCATCCTCATGAAGCTCAATCTCCTAAACCACTAAAGATATAACATGGCAGAAAAAACAAAATTTATTGGAACCGGAAAAAGGAAGAACTCAGTAGCTAGAGTTTCTCTTCTCTCGCCAGGAAAGGGAAATATTGAAGTTAATGGAGTTGATGTTGATAATTATGTTCCTCGCGAAAGTTTAGCTGCAATTATCAAACAGCCCTTGAATGTTCTAGAGAAAATTAAAGAATATGATATTTCAGTAAATGTTAAAGGAGGTGGGCTTTCAGGGCAAGCTGGTGCGATAAGACTAGGTATCTCCAGAGCCCTAATATTAGTTGACCCTGAAAACAGACCAGCTTTAAAAGCTAACGGCTTATTAACTAGAGACTCTCGTAAGGTCGAAAGAAAGAAGCCTGGCCAACCTGGAGCTAGGAAAAAATTCCAATTCTCAAAAAGATAATAAACATATGGCACTTATAAAATTCGAAGATTTACTTGATACTGGAGCGCACTTTGGCCATGTGACGAGAAAGTGGCATCCAAACTACAAGCCATATGTTTTAATGGAAAAAAATGGTGTTCACATTATTAATCTTGATGAAACGATATCCTCATTCAAAAAAGCTACAGATTTCATTCAAAGCGTTGTAAAAAAGAATGGTGAAATCTTATTTATTGGTACGAAAAAACAAGCTAAAGATATTGTTCAACAAGAAGCAGATAGGTGTGGTATGTTCTACATAGTTGAACGTTGGTTAGGTGGCTCCTTAACTAATTTTACAACTATAAAAAAGAGTATAAAAAGATTAAAATCCCTAGAAAAGGAGGGCTCTTCTCTTTACGAAAATTTAACAAAAAAAGAAGCTCAGATGTTAAATCGTGAACGTGTCAAACTATCTGATCAGCATCGTGGTATTAAGGATATGAGAAAACCTCCAGATGCTGTCGTAATTGTAGACGGCCAATATGAAGCTACGGCTATTAAAGAAGCCACGAGCATGAATATACCCACAGTTGCGCTAGTAGATTCTAATACTGACCCGAATATTGTAGATTTTCCAATTCCAGCGAATGATGATTCATTAAGAACGATTCAACTTATCATAGGTAGTGTTGCAGACTCAATACTTGAAGTGAAGGGCGAGAGTAAAGATAAAAAAGAAACTGGCTCTATTGTGGATGACAAAGTTGCAAATGTCTCTACAGAAACTTCTAAAGAGGAAGAGGAGTAAAATTAATGGTAATAGATGCAAATACAGTAAAACAACTTAGAGATAAAACTGGTGCTGGTATGATGGATTGTAAAAATGCCTTGACAGAGTCAAACGGTGACCTAAACGCTGCAATTGATTTTCTTAGAAAATCTGGTGTCGCTAAGGCAGAGAAAAAAGGTTCAAGGGAAACTAAGGAGGGTTTAGTTTATTCCTATATTCATGCAGGAGGTAGACTCGGTGTAATGATTGAGGTGAATTGTGAAACCGATTTTGTTGCTAAAACTGATGGTTTTGTTGAACTTGCACACAACTTAGCTATGCAAATTGCCGCTACTAATCCGATTGCCCTCGACAAAAATTCCGTTTCAGATGAAATTATTTCCAAAGAAAAAGAGATTTACACTGAGCAAGCTAAATCATCTGGAAAACCTGACAATATCATTGAAAAGATGGTAGAAGGTAGGTTGGCAAAATTTTATCAAGAAAACTGCTTAATGGAACAAGCATATATTAAAGATTCTGAAAAGAAAATTAATGACCTTGTTACAGAGACAATAGCTACTCTTGGAGAAAATATCACTATTAATAGATATACTCGTTTTGCTGTTGGTGAAACAGATTCCGAGAACTAAGACATACACTATTTTACATAATGCCTGAACCAGTTTTCAGTCGTATCTTATTAAAGCTAAGTGGTGAAGTCCTCGCCAATAAGCATGGTTTTGGAATTGACCCAGAAAAGGTTCTTTATTTAGCAAGAGAAATTGAACCTGTTTATAAATCTAATGTAAATATTGGTTTAATTATTGGTGCGGGGAATATTTTTCGTGGTATGGAAGCAAGTGCTGGTGGAATGGATAGGGTTACTGGAGATTATTTAGGTATGCTTGCAACGATAATGAATGCCATAGCATTGCAGGATGCTCTTGAAAAAATTGGATGTGAGACAAGAACACTTTCTGCCATAAACGTTACTCAAATAGCAGAGCCTTACATCAGAAGAAGAGCTATTAGGCATATGGAAAAAGGCAGAATAGTTATCATTGCTGGTGGAACAGGGAATCCATTTTTTACTACAGATTCCGCTGCAGCTTTAAGGGCAAATGAATTGGGCTCAGAAATATTACTAAAAGGAACTAAGGTAGATGGTGTATATGATAAAGATCCTTACAAATATATTGATGCTAAAAAATACAATGAATTATCATATAATAAAGTAATACAAGATGATTTAAGAGTAATGGACATGACAGCAATTACTTTATGCAATGAAAATAACATTCCTATAAAAGTATTTAATATTAAGTCTTCTGGAGACTTGATTGATATTATTAGCGGAAGTAATATAGGAACGACTATAGGTAAATAATGCTAGACAATATTCATCAAGATGCAAATATACGAATGGACTCTGCTTTGAGTCATACGCAAAATGAATTAAATAAAATTAGAACTGGTAGGGCTAACCCAGAAATTTTTGATTCAATAGTAGTAGATTATTATGGAACTCCAACTCCATTAAATCAAGTTTCGACTGTATCTGTACCTGAACCCAAATTGATTACTATGCAGCCTTATGAAAAGTCCCTCATTCCTTTAATTGAAAAGGCTATTGTTGATGCTAATTTAGGTTTCACTCCAGGTAATAATGGTAATGCAGTACTGATTCCAATTCCTGCATTATCTGAAGAGCGCAGGAAAGAATTGATTAAGTTCATTCATAAAATTATTGAAGACGGAAAAATTGCTGTACGCAACATTAGAAGAGACGCTATTCATAAAATACATGATTATGGTAAAGAAGAAAATATTAGCGAAGATGAATTAAAAGGCAGAGAAACTGAGTTGCAGAATATTACCGATGGCCATATAAAAGAATTAGAGGCTCAACAGGAAGCTAAAGAAAAGGACCTGATGAAGGTCTAACTCTACGCTTTAATCAATTAATTAATATATTTTAAACTTATTTAATTATTAGTCACACTTTGACCAGCCACAGCTTTGGCAGGTTAAACATCCACCTTCGTTAACTACACTTCTACTATCGCAGCTTGGACACATCATAAGTTTAATTGTGTCTAAGCTCATATCTTCTTCTTTGTTAGGACTTTTTTTTTTGTCCTTATCTGTATCCATAGTAATTAATAATTGTGCCTTATCTTCTTCTGTTCTTTGATTTTTCTCATGAAGGTAGTCATCAAGGGCCTTACCGATAGCGTCAGGGGTTGATAGTATTAGACGACCATCCTCCCAAGTTGGGTTAGGTCCAGATATACCCTTTAATTGGCGAACAATTGATTGCGGATTTACTCCTGACCTTAGTGCAAGAGAGATTAGTCTACTAATTGCTTCAGATTGTGCAGCTGCATTACCTCCAGCTTTCCCAATTGTTGTAAAAACTTCGCACAATCCTTGTTCATCTTCATTGATAGTAATGTATAATGTGCCTTCTCCAGTTTTGATACGTCTAGTAAGGCCTAAAGTTTGAGTTGGCCTAAGGCGAGGACTGCCTTCTAATTTCTCAGCAGAAACATCAGTTGAATCTTTTTTGTCTTTCTCTTTATCATCATTAGTAATTAGAATTCCTTCTCGGCTTCCTTCCCTATACACAGTTATTCCTTTTAGTCCATTTTCGTATGCTTTCATATATATGTCTGCAACTGTCTCTACTGGAATGTCTTCTTGTAAGTTCACTGTCGAAGAAATGGATGAATCTATATATTTCTGGACAGTACCTTGCATTTTAACTCTAAAAAATGGATCAATTTTGTGGGCAGTGGTAACGTATTCTGGAAGATTTTCATCTGTACCAAAGAGTTCCTTAATGATCGGATGATATACCGTGTATTGTTCAAATTCTTTTCCATATCCGCCATCATTCTTTTTTACCATTCTCTTGTATGAGGTAGCGAAAATGGGTTCTACTCCTGAAGTAACTCTTGCGACAATTGCACCACTACCAGTCGGCGCGACGGTAGTTAATGTGCAATTGCGAATACCATTGTTTTTGATCTTTTCTTTAATTGATTTGGGAAGAGCTTTTACAAACTTACTTTTATTATATCCCTTCCAATCAAAGTGTGGAAATTGTCCTTTTTCTTTGGCTAGGTTGATACTTGTTTCATATGCAGTATCTCTAAATATTGTCATAATCTGATCAATAGTTTGAATCGCATCTTCACTATCGTATTGTGTACCCATTCGTACAAGCATGTCGCCAAGGCCGAGAATCCCTAATCCTACTCTTCTATCATTCATAGCATTATTTTTTTGGTCCTCTAGTGCGTGACGATCTAGGTTGTAATCAACTACATTATCTAAAAATCTAGTGCCTATTTCAACGGTTTCTTTAAA
>CENJ01095599.1_pt1 | contig 12470 bp, 14 predicted proteins | sample 356161 | NCBI WGS metagenome assembly CENJ01 (sample SAMEA2619531, study PRJEB7988) | marine metagenome | biome: marine biome (ENVO:00000447); feature: surface water layer (ENVO:00002042); material: "saline water (ENVO:00002010), including plankton (ENVO:xxxxxxxx)" | depth 5 m
GCCGGCCCTTCGCCAATAATCAAATCAAGCTTGCGGTCTTCCATCGCGGGATAAAGAATTTCCTCTACCGCAGGGTTAAGGCGGTGAATTTCATCAATGAAAAGCACATCATTGGGTTCAAGGTTTGTAAGAATTGCCGCGAGATCACCCGATTTTGCAATCACAGGCCCAGAAGTTGCGCGGAAACCAACGCCTAGTTCTTTGGCAACAATTTGTGCCAGCGTTGTCTTCCCAAGTCCCGGCGGGCCATAAAAAAGCGCGTGATCCATTGCCTCAGCACGTGCGCGAGCTGCCTCAATAAAGACGCGTAAATTCTCACGGAGAGCTGGCTGACCAATAAAGTCATCTAAAGAAAGCGGACGCAAAGCGCCCTCTTCACCCTTTTCAAATGGTTGAGGCGCACGTTCTAATTCTGGGTTTTTTTGTTCCATTATGCGCTGAGTTCCTTAAGTGATAGGCGAATAAGCTCGCCTAAATTATCGTTCGCTTGATCGCGCATACGCATGACAACAGAGTAAGCATCAGAGCGCGCATAGCCTAGATTTATAAGCGCGGAAACTGCGTCCTGTTCAAGCCCAGCGGTTTCCGGCGCGGCCTCGGCATTTGTGATCGCCGGTGTGCTGACCGTGCCTTCTATTGGGGCGGCGCTTGAAAGGTCCATATTAACGGCTTTGTCTTTCAGCTCCGTCAATATACGGGTTGCGAGTTTTGGCCCCACGCCATCGGCCTGCGTAAGCGCAGCTTTATCCTGCGCTGCAATAGCAAGTGCAACGCGTTCAGCAGGACAAACAGAAAGAATTGAAAGACCGGCCTTTGCCCCGACCCCTTGCACAGAAGTTAACAAGCGAAACCACTGTTGCTCGGCTGGATCAGCGAAACCGTAGAGCGTGATTGCATCTTCTCGGACATTCGTGTCAATGAGAAGGCTTGTTTGCGCACCCTTTTCACCGATGCGCGAGAGTGTGCGGCGACTTGCGCTTACAAGGTAACCAACCCCGTTCACATCCAAAAGTACATGCGTTTCGCCAAAACTATCAATTACACCAGTAAGCTTACCAATCATGCAGACCTAACCTCTTGATCTATAAACCCTACTCAGGTTCATCAGTTTGTTCGTCATTTTCATACTATGCAGGGGCCTTAAGCCGCCCATTTTCTGTATATGTAGGTCTATAATGCGCGTGCGTGATAGCAACCGCAAGAGCGTCCGCTTCATCTTCGCTGATCTGCCCACAGGTGGGAAGCAGGGTTTTAATCATCATGCCCATTTGACGTTTGGCAGCGTGACCACTACCGACGATGGATTTTTTGACTTTGTTAGCCGCATATTCACCAACAGGAAGCCCCGCAAGGGAAGCTGCCCCCATAAGAACGCCGCGCGCCTGCCCAAGTTTAAGGGCGCTTGCAGGGTTTTGATTAACGAAGGTTTCTTCTATGCCTGCCTCTTGCGGCTGGTAGGTTTTGATAATTTCAGTCAGCTGAAAATGAAGCGCGGCTAAACGCTGCGCCATTTCTTGATCAGTGGAGGGACGAATGAGGCCAGAGGCAATATAGCGAATAGATGAACCTTCGCTATGAATAATACCCCAACCTGTTTTTTGTAATCCTGGATCAATGCCTAAAATAATCATGTTCTGAGCATAGCGCAAAAAACAGAACAAATAAAGAACAAAAATAAGAGGATTACCCTATTCTTCTTCACCCATGATTTTTTCCATGACTTCGTCCGATGCATCCATATTCGTTGTTACATTTTGCACATCGTCATTATCTTCAAGGGTATCAACAAGATTCAGAATTGAGCGCGCGGTATTTTCATCAACATCAGAAGCCACATTAGGCTTCCAGATTAGACCTTGGCGCTCTGGTTCACCAAACTTACTTTCCAGCACATCACGGACAGCGGCAAAATCATCGGCAGCGCAAAAGATATTGTGAAATTCATCATCACTTTCAACATCATCTGCCCCCGCTTCTGCTGCGACTTCAAACATTGAATCAGCGTCAGCCTTATCCGCAGGGAAAACAATTTCGCCCACGCGGTCAAACATGAAGTTAACAGAGCCTGTTTCCCCCATATTACCACCACCTTTTGAGAAAATAGAGCGTACCTCACTGGCTGTGCGGTTTCGGTTATCACTCAGACACTCAACAATTACAGCGACCCCGTTCGGGCCATAACCTTCGTAGCGAATCTCTTCATAATCTTCACCTTCACCGCCACCGGTTGCTTTTTTGATATTTTTCTCGATACCGTCTTTTGGCATAGACTGCCCTCTGGCTGTTGCAATTGCCAGACGTAGTCGTGGGTTCATATCAGGGTCACCACCACCAAGCTTAGCGGCTACGTATATCTCTCTACCCAGCTTCGAGAAAAGCTTAGCACGCTTTTTGTCTTGAGCGCCTTTACGGTGCTGAATATTTGCCCATTTGGAATGTCCTGCCATTTCGTTGTATGCCTTTTATTTATATCTGTACTCTTTGATCAAAATCCGATTATAAAAATATATCCCCCCTTTTCAACGGTGGATAATGATTTTTACAAAAAAAATGCGTTTCATTCCTGTTATGCTATAATTGATTTTATTACGGTGTAACAAAATAAAAAGAGTTTACTGTGGCCTATAACTTTGATGCAATTTCAGTTCTGATTGTTGAAGATAACGAACCAATGCTCTCACTTCTGGAAGGGATATTACAGACCTTTGGTATTACAAAGATCTTTAAAGCCCGTAATGGTGAAGAAGGTTTTGAGGTCGTTAAACGTCATAATCCAGATATCATTATTACGGATTGGATGATGCGTCCTGTGGATGGTATATCCCTTACTCGCCGCGTACGCAATGATCCAGGAAGCCCCAATCAATTCGCTCCTATCATCCTTATGACAGGTTTTACCGAACAACGCCGCGTAACGCAGGCCCGTGATGCAGGTATTACAGAGTTCCTCGTAAAACCTTTTAACGCACGCGATTTATACAGACGTATTTCACAAATTGTTGAGCGCCCACGTCAATTTGTCAGAAGCGAAGATTTCTTTGGTCCGGATCGACGAAGAAAGGCGAAGGAAGGTTACAAAGGCCCACAAAGACGCGCCGATGATGAGGCCTCTAGCTCCGAACAAGTATATATTTAAGAAGATAAAAAATAAAAATGAGCATGCATTTCGATCAAAAACCCAAGCGTAAAGCGACCTTTATCAAGCCCAACTTTGATATCAAAGAAAAAGTAGGCACAGGTGGCCTTAGTGAGGCTATCCTTAGTAAAGCGCAGAAATTCCTTGAAGAAAACACAGAAGAGTTTGAGCCACTTGCTAATCTCTACCTCACTTCATTAGCCCAAGGTATTGATAGCGCGAAAGACTATGGTGTTAATGATGATCTTGATCAAACATTATCCCATGTCATTTATCCAGCTATGCAGCTTAAAGCCAATGGAGGAATGTTCCATTATAGCCTTGTTAGCGCCATTTCAGACAAACTTGTACAGTTTTTAGAAGTTATTGAAGAGCCTGACATTGAAGCGCTTGAAATCATGATGGCGTTTCACACGACTATTCGCGCTGTCATACAAGGAAAAATCAAAGGCAATGGCGGACAGCATGGTGCAGACCTGCTCGAAGAACTTGATCAAGCTTGCAGGCGCTATTTCAGCCGATAATCAAACATTCTATAGCTGTGGCAGGGTCTGACTCAGTAGGCCGCCAACGCGAATTGGTTCAATTGATTTTGCCAAGCCTGTCTGTGGATGCGTAACGATTAAACAACCGCAAACTGTTGCATCACCACTAGCTGGGCGCATACGCTCACCGGGCATCTTCTTAATGAAGCGGTGCATTGCAATCTCTTTTTCAACACCGATAACACTGTCGAAGCAGCCCGACATCCCTGCATCGGTTTGATAAGCCGTACCGCCAACCATTACATGTGCGTCGGCTGTTGGTACATGTGTGTGTGTGCCGACAACCGCACTCACTTTTCCATCAAGATAGTGTCCGAGCGACATTTTTTCTGATGTCGTTTCACCATGAAAATCCACGAAAATAGCATCAGTTGTTTGTCCGAGCTTTTCCTTTGCCAAGACCTCCTTAATCATACGGAATGGATCCTCCATCGCATCCATGAATAGGCGTGCCATAGCATTAATGATGGTTATCTTACGGCCATCTTGTAGCTGTAACTTATAGACGCCGCTTCCCGGCGTTCCCGGAGGATAGTTTAGAGGACGAAGCAGCTTCTCATCGCGCGCGATATAAGGAATAATTTCTCGCTGATCCCAGACGTGATTCCCCGTTGTGATGCAATCCACGCCCCAACTATAGAATTCATTACAAATTTTTTCAGTAATACCAGCGCCATTAGCAGCATTTTCACCATTTACTATCACTACATCAGGTTTTAGCTGCTCCTTGAGTTTTGGCAGCTGCGCCTCGAGCGCTTCACGGCCAGAACGGCCAAATATATCGCCAATAAAGAGTATTCTCATCGGTAACCTTTCTTAAAAAAACGCGTTTATATTTTTTTGCGTTTTGTTGATTTTGTATAATCATGAATGTCCTTGGGCGTAATCACCATATCAAGGCGCTGATCGTGCTCTTCCGCAGGGAGGTTAAACAGCACTGCCTGCGATGAATAAGCTGTCCCCACAGCCATAATGTCTTTTTTAGTGCGAAGATCAGCTATAGTCGCATCATAATAACCGCCCCCTTGACCAAGCCGCACGCCTCTTCTATCGAAAGCAAGAAGAGGAACAAGAATTATATCCGGCTCAACCTCATCACCATCCACAGGGTGAGCGATACCGTAAGCTCCGGCTTCCATCTGTGCATCGGGTGTCCATATACGAAAGCTCATAATAAGGCTTCCCTCATTCACAACAGGCAGCGCGCAAGTTGCCCCTTGCTCGTGAACTCTTTCTAAAATGTACAGACAATCAAACTCACGCCCCTTTGGCCAGTAGCCTGCAACAATCTTATCTTTAGGTGCACCGAAAAACTCATTAAAATGATCAGCCGCGAGCTCCGGATTTTCATCTGTAAAATCAATCCGGCTTCTATGCTTACGGGCTTCGACTCTTAAAATGGATTTTTCATCACTCATAACTGGCTGAATAGAACACAGGAATATATTTTTTTCAAATTATCTTTACCATTTACTTGCTATACTTATAGATATTTGTGAGTATAATAGTCATCAAAAAATTAAAAACAGTAATATTGAATATGTACAGGAAACAAAAACAGGCACAGTATATAAAGGATATGTTATATATGATATCTTTTACTATAATACTGACTTCTATTTTTTTATACTCAATGATTTTTCAACTATCGCCCAATGACGGTCAGATAGAAAACATATGCGCACTCAATCTTTTAATCACAGTTTTATGCGCTATCTTTGTCGCTGCCTCCTTTATTTTCTGGCGCTTCAACAAACGTCTAAAGTCCCTACTCGAAGAGCTTGATGCGACCAATAACAGACAGCATAATCAAGATAAGCTTATTGCATTGGGATCCCTAGCACGTGGCATGGCGCATGAAATTAACAATTCACTGCAGCCTGTACTCGGTCTTGGCGATCTTGTTCTTGAGGAATTGGAAAAAGGTGATAGCCAAAGACACTCGCAATATATGAGGACAATCATCGAAAGTGCTGAGCGTTCACAAACGATCATTTCAAATGTTTTAGAGTTCAGTACACAAAGCCAAAATAAAACCGAAACACTTAACGCGCTGGACGCTGCTATAAACTCAATGCATTTTGTTCAGAGCATTATGCCGAACACGCTTATTTTTAATATTGAAACACACGATCAGGAAACACTTGAAAACATCAATATTGAGGTCGATAAGAACAAACTTACTCAAATCATACTTCACATCATTAAAAATGCATCTGATGCTATGAACGGTAAGGGCAATGTTAAGGTTGAATTTAAAGCCGATCATTTCCAAGATGAGAAATCCCAAAGCGCTTTTGTTATTTCAATCACAGATGAAGGTGACGGTATGGACGCCGAAACCCAGCGCAATGTTTTTACGCCGTTTTTCTCAACACGGGATGAGCGCATTGGCCTTGGCATGACAACAGTTTTAAGCTTAATCAAAGATTTTGACGGCGATATAACCTTCACCTCAGAAAAAGGTAAAGGATCGAGCTTTAGCCTTTATATTCCAACGGTATAAATATAAAAAAATGTGGGCGCCGCGGCTAGCCGTGTACGAGTGTTATCCGCGTATGGCCCTGTTAACCAGGTGGGCGCCGTAAGTAACCAAACCCCCAATGCGAAAGAGTGGATAAGGTCAGGGACAGCTCCCTATGCGAATGCATCGGCCTCCGGGATAAAAAAGTGTATCACTAACCCCGCAGCAGACCCACAAGAGCTATATGTGCCTTTAACCTTAATTTTGCAAGTATTAATTATATGCTGCGGCTCTTTGAGGTACATTTAGCGCAGGTGGCTGAGGCAAACTTCTATTATGCAGCTTTTCCCAAACCTCTTTTAATCCAGGGCCATAAAACGGAGCAAAATAGGTATCTTTGATAGAGCTTTTTATGGCTCTAGTGCCGAGCTCTTCTCTATCTTCCTCACTCATTTGCGATATGCGCGAAGCATATTCCCGTGCAGCCGAAGCTTTCACATGCATTTGATCCCAATAGTCTTGAGACACCTCATCCTTGGCAAGTTTTTCACTTAAGCGTTCTAGCCTATCTTCAATTTGAGCCGCAAATTTACTAGCATTATCCGGATCATCGTACAGAAAAAGAGAATTACAACACCAATCGAAAGATTGATCGACAAACTCCTGTACGGCTGCATTAAAATGCTCTTGATTTTTTATCACTGTCCACACCCCTATATAATATATAGACATGGTTTTATATTTTAGGGTGTTTAATAAATCAATAGAACTGTCAAAAAAGAAATAAAATTACAAAAACAGGTGAGCAAAATCCGCTCTCTAAGCTCAGAAAAAGCCAACAATACGATTATATATTTATGCTGCTTTTATGCGCTCAGACACATTATCAATGCGCTTGGCAAGCACATCAATTGCCTCAGCAATTTGCACCTCATTGAGCTGATCCGAGGATTGGTGCTGCTCCATACCTCTTAAATGTCTCTCTAGATGACGAAGCTCATCACGAAGGTCAAAGACTTCATCTGCAAGCATGAGAGATGTTAGCACAAGCAGGTGCGCCTCATTATTCGCTGCTCCAGCTTTTGCGATTTCCCTAAGGCGGGCATCAATATAGTGACCTAAATCTGTTACGCGCTGCTCTTGACCATCTTCACAATGAATTGCGAAATTACGCCCATTAATTCCAACATTTACATTAGCCATGAGCACCACCTTCACGTTTATCGTCTTCAGATAGAATATCTTCAATCATATCAATTGCACTATCGATTTTGTCGACTGCGGCCTGCTTATCAATCGCTGTTTTATTGGTATTAGCAGGTGGAAGCGAGCTGAACATATCACGCTGTTCACCCGTCAGCGTTGATTCAAGATGATCCAGTGATCCTTCAAGATTTGTCACGATTCCTTCAAGATTTTGTATGGCGCGAATAACGTCAGACACGAGCTACCTCTTCCCTAAATTAATACGACTTTATGTTTCGAATGAGCTAACGCTATCAGCCGGCGGCGAAGAGGGTCAAGGACAGATCAGCGCTTTTCCAAAACAAACCACAATAAAATGTCTTTTTATTGCTGCGTACGTCTTGACCTAGCTATAGCTAATCTGCATTTTACAGGCAACATAACTAACATGGATTATATACATCATGAGCACCAATAACGCCGCCGCCCCATCCTCTTCTGTTGACGTTAACATGCGTAATATGGCCAACGCCATACGCGCCCTTTCTATGGATGCTGTGCAGGCAGCGAAATCTGGTCATCCTGGCGCACCTATGGGACTTGCCGATGTAGCAACTGTTCTATGGTCTAAATTCTTAAAATTCGATCCAAAAAACCCAGAATGGGCGGATAGAGACCGTTTCGTTCTATCTGGCGGTCACGGCTCTATGCTTCTATATGCAGTGAATTACCTGACAGGCTATGAGAAGATGACACTGGATCAGCTTAAAAACTTCCGTCAGCTTGGTGCTATTACCGCAGGCCACCCTGAGGTTGAGCATGATGCAGGGGTTGAGACAACAACAGGTCCGCTTGGGCAAGGTCTTGCGACAGCCGTTGGTATGGCGCTGGCGGAGCGCATTCAAAATGGTCGTTATGGTGATAAGATCGTTGATCACTACACCTATGTTATGTGCGGTGATGGTGATTTGATGGAAGGCGTAAGCCATGAGGCTTGTTCATTGGCTGGTCATCTAAACCTTAATAAGATGATTGTTCTCTATGATGATAATAATATCTGTATTGATGGCCATACTGATCTGACATTCATTGATAACACTGTGCAGCGCTTTGAAGCCTATGGATGGGATGTACAGGAAATTGATGGTCATGATTTCGACCAAATCGAAGATGCGATTGCGAAAGCAAAAATCTCTGACAGCCCTTCTCTTATATGCTGCAAGACTAAAATCGGTTTTGGAGCGCCAACAAAAGAAGGCTCAAACTCAGCGCACGGCGCACCGCTTGGTGAGGAGGAAATTAAAGGCGCGAGAGAAAATCTCGGCTGGCCATATGAGCCATTTGAAATTCCAGATGAAATTCTTGGCGCGTGGCGCGCGGTTGGTCAAAAATCATACCAACAGTTCCTAGATTGGAATGAGCGCCTTGAGGCTTCTGAGTGGAAAGAGTGCCACACAAAGGCGCATGCAGGAAACTATAGCGGCGCCATCGCACCAATCATTGCCGAGCTTAAGAAAGAATTTGCAGCAGACAAGCCGAAGAAAGCGACGCGTCAAACATCAGGCATGTGCTTAGAAAAGCTAGTTGATCGCCTATGGCTGCTTATTGGTGGATCTGCTGACCTTACAGGCTCTAACAACACCAAGGTCAAAGCATCAAAGGTTATCAATAAAGAAGACTATCAAGGTAATTACATTAATTACGGCGTGCGTGAATTTGGTATGGCGGCCTGCATGAACGGGCTTGCGCTCCATGGCGGCCTGCTACCTTATGCAGGTACATTCCTTCAGTTCGCTGACTATTCTCGTCCTGCTATTCGTTTGGGCGCCCTTATGAAGCAGCGGGTTGTTCATGTGATGACACACGATTCTATTGGCCTTGGCGAAGACGGACCAACACACCAGCCCGTAGAGCATTTTGCAGCGATCCGCGCTATTCCAAACACATATCTCTTCCGTCCATGTGACGGCATTGAAACAGCGGAAAGCTGGGAATGGGCAATTAATAAGAAAGATGCACCTTCGGTACTGGCACTTACACGTCAGGGCCTCCCTACACTTTGTGATGATCGCGAAGAAAACCTTACAGCAAAAGGCGCTTATATTCTTCAGGACTGTGACGGTGAGCCCGATGTAACGCTTTTCGCATCAGGTTCAGAAGTTCACTTAGCTGTAGAAGCTGCTGAAAAGATTGATGCCAATGTGCGCGTCGTGAGCGTTCCTTGTATGGATCTCTTCTTTGAGCAAGATAGTGAATACTTCCAGAGCCTTATCTGCAATAAAAGCGTGAAAATTGCTATAGAAGCCGGCATTAGACAAGGTTGGGACCGCATTATCGGTGGTCATGCAACCTTTATCGGTATGAAGGGCTTTGGTGCATCAGCACCTGCTGATGTGCTTTATGATCACTTTGGCATTACAACGGATGCAATCGTTGAAGCCGCAAATAAACGATTAAGTCAGAAAAACTAAGGAGAACACAAACATGACATTACGCATCGGTATTAATGGGTTTGGACGTATTGGACGCCTGACAGCGCGTGCAATATTTGAAAGTGGCCGCGATGACATAGAAGTTGTCGCGATCAACGATCCAGGCGGTAACTTCTTCCCGCTTTTAAAATATGATTCTATTCATGGACGCGCACCTTTCACAGTTGAAAAGCGCTGTGAAGACAAGATCATCATTGATGGTAAAGAGATTACGCGTTTCCGTAGCCGCGATCCTGAAGGGTGTCCTTGGGGTGATGAGGGCGTCGACATTATGATGGAATGCACAGGCAAATTCAAAGACCGTGAAGGTGCTGGCAAGCATATGAAGATGGGCTGTAAGAAGGTTCTTATCTCTGCTCCTGGCGATAACGAAGATTTGACAGTTGTTTATGGTGTAAACCACAACCTTATCCAAAAAGAGCACAAAATCATTTCTAACGCATCATGTACAACAAACTGCCTCGCGCCTGTTGCTTATGCACTGCATAATGAGATTGGTATTGAAAAAGGTTTCATGACAACAATTCATGCCTACACAGGCGACCAGAACCTTGTAGATGGCTCACACAAAGATCCGCTTCGTGCACGCGCCGCGGCCATGAGCATTATCCCGTCATCTACCGGCGCCGCAAAAGCTGTCGGTAAAGTGCTTCCTGAACTTAACGGCAAGCTGGACGGCGTTGCAATGCGCGTTCCTACACCGAATGTTTCATTGGTTGATCTTAAGTTCTTACCATCTCGCGCCGTTAGCGTAGAAGAGGTTAATGCCGCTGTTACCAAATATGCGCGCGGTGAGCTAAAAGGTATTTTGGATGTGTATGATGATCCTTGCGTATCCGTAGATTTCAACCATGACCCACACTCTTCGATCTTTAGCCTAGCAGGCACAAAGGTTGTAGATGGTGATTTTGTGCGTGTCATGAGCTGGTATGACAATGAGTGGGGCTTCTCACAGCGTATGATTGATACAGCTCTTAAGATGCATGAAGTCGGTTACGAGTAAAAATTTAAGTTTTTTGATTATTTTCCAAAAAACTTATTGACAGCTTGAACGGAACAACATATAAACGAAGGTCTAAACCGTTCTCCGTGGCAAAGCTGGTCAGTGAAACCTAGTTTCCTGGCCAGCTTTATTTTTGAGCTAAACACTTCTATATACTCATATTTTAACAGCAAGCTCACGAAAACTTGTGTGTAGCGATAGTTGCCATCGCTTTTAAAAATCTGGCATAATTATAACAATATGATTGGTTCTGTAAGTAGCGCCGCACTTTTTCAAGTGCAGCAGCCGCGTGCTGCTGCGCCCCCTCAGGCTACGCAAACCGAACAGACAGAAGAGCAGCGCACCTTGAACGCCCTTCAAGAAGCTGCATCCGGTGAGACAGAATCAAATAACCCTAATCAATTAACCGAAGAAGAAGAAAAGCTGGTTCAGGAACTTCGCCAAACCGATCAGGAGGTGCGCTCACACGAGCAATCACACAAAACAGTTGGAGGCTCGTATGCTGGCGCCATCCAATATGAGACAACGACAGGCCCAGATGGACGAGAATACGCGGTTGGTGGTGAAGTGCAGATTGATGTTTCGCCTGTGCCGAATAATCCAGAGGCTACGATTCGCAAAATGGATGTTGTGGTGCGGGCTGCGCTTGCCCCTACTCAACCTTCACCGCAAGATTACGCCGTAGCAAGAGCCGCGCAAACTGCACGCCTTCAGGCGCAAAACGAGCTCAGCCAACAGCGTGAAGCGGAGCGCAGTGGCGAAAACGCCGAGCAAAACCCTGCCCTTAGTACTGAGCAGCAAGAACAGCTTTCCGAGCTTATCCAGACAATCTCAGATGCTCGAAACTCACTCAGCAGTCCACGCGGCTCTGTTTTTAACGGCGAAGCATAGATATAGCTGTATATCCCTTTAATACCGCACTTGTGCGCACGTTCAAAATTGGCTAAAAAGATTGAATAATTTAACCATGCGCTATTCATGAAGGAGACACTATGTCTAAAGAAGAACAACTTTCAAAAATTGCTAACGCTAAGGGCTTTATTGCCGCTTTGGATCAAAGTGGTGGATCAACACCAAAAGCGCTTAAAAATTATGGCGTAGAAGAAGATGCTTATAATGGCGAAGACGAGATGTTTGCCAAAGTTCACGAAATGCGCACACGCATTATCACTGCCCCTGCTTTTAATGGTGAGAAAATTATCGGCGCCATTTTGTTTGAAAAGACAATGGACGGCGAAGTTGAAGGTAAACCAACAGCGCAGTATCTATGGGAAGAGCTTGGTGTTGTGCCATTCCTCAAAGTTGATAAGGGCCTTGCGAATGATGAAGGCGGCGTGCAAGTTATGAAGCCCATGCCTGAGCTAGACGCTCTTTTAGACCGCGCAGTGGCTAAAGGCATTTTTGGTACAAAGATGCGCTCCGTTGTAAACACAGCGAACGCAGAAGGCATAGCACGCGTTGTCGAGCAGCAATTTGAAGTTGGTAAGCAGATTATTGCAAAAGGGCTTGTTCCTATCATCGAACCAGAAGTGAATATCAATGCAAGCGATAAAGCCGAAGCGGAAGAAATTTTGAAAGCTGAAATCCTCAAACAGCTTGATGCGCTTGATGCTGATCAGAAAGTTATGCTGAAGCTCACACTGCC
>CENJ01059922.1_pt1 | contig 12465 bp, 9 predicted proteins | sample 356161 | NCBI WGS metagenome assembly CENJ01 (sample SAMEA2619531, study PRJEB7988) | marine metagenome | biome: marine biome (ENVO:00000447); feature: surface water layer (ENVO:00002042); material: "saline water (ENVO:00002010), including plankton (ENVO:xxxxxxxx)" | depth 5 m
CTTGACCTGTCTTGGCCTTGGCCGTAGCGTTGAAGACATGTCTAACGGCAAGTGGGTGGCTGTGTGAGCGGCGAGTTGACGAAGCGGCTGAATGCCGAGATCGACCGGCGGCGCGACGACCTGGTCGAGACAACGCGCGCGCTGATCCGCATCCCGACGCTGAACCCGCCAGGCAATCATTACCGCGATATCTGTGACTATCTTGACGCGCGCCTGGCGCGAAGCGGCTTCACCTCGACATTCGTGCGGGCCGAAGGCGCGCTGGGCGATTCCGAAAAACATCCACGCTGGAATATTGTCTGCCGGCATGATGGCGCCGCTGCCGGTGACTGCGTTCATTTCAATTCCCACACCGATGTCGTGACGGTTGGCGAAGGCTGGACCCGTGACCCGTTTGGCGGCGAGGTCGATGGCGACCGCATCTATGGCCGCGGGGCCTGCGACATGAAGGGCGGGCTGGCGGCTTCCATCATCGCCGCCGAGGCGTTCATCGCGGTGATGCCGGATTATCGTGGCGCGATCGAGATTTCCGGCACGGCGGATGAGGAAACCGGGGGCTTTGGCGGGGTGGCCCATCTTGCCGAGGAAGGCTGGTTCAACCCGGAACGGGTGCAGCATGTGATCATCCCCGAGCCGTTGAACAAGGACCGGATCTGCATCGGCCATCGCGGTGTCTGGTGGGCCGAAATCGAGACAAAGGGCCGGATTGCGCATGGGTCGATGCCGTTTCTCGGTGACTGTGCCATTCGCCATATGACCGCGGTTCTGGCGGAGATGGAGGACAGCCTGTTTCCGGCGCTGGCATCGCGGCAGACGGCAATGCCGGTGGTGCCGGAAGGGGCACGGCAATCGACCCTGAACATCAACGCCATCCATGGCGGGCTTGCCGAGCAGGAAGAGGATTACACGGGAATGCCGTCGGCCTGCGTGCCGGACCGCTGTGTCATCACCATCGACCGGCGCTTTCTTGCCGAAGAGGATCTTGCCGAAGTGAAAGGCGAGATGGAGGCCCTTCTCGACAAGGTGGCCGCCGGGCGCCCGGAATTCAGCTATGAGATTCGCGATCTGTTCGAGGTGCATCCGGTGATGGCGGCGCGTGACGCACCGGTTGTCACCACCGTCGGAGAATCCATTCGCGAGGTGATGGGAATCGACCCCGATTTTGTCGTCTCGCCAGGCACCTATGACCAGAAACATATCGACCGTATCGGCAGGCTCAAGAACTGCATCGCCTACGGGCCCGGCATCCTTGAGCTTGCGCATCAGCCCGATGAATGGATCAGCATCACCGACATGACGGAAAGCGCGGCGGTGATGGCCTTGTCGCTGGCAAAACTGCTGGCATCGGATTAATCAGTGGAAGAAAAAAAGGGAGGAAGACCATGACATTACATCGAACAGCACCCGCCTGGCTTGCGCTTGCCGCGGCCACGATTATGGGGGCACAGACAGCGCTTGCCGCGCAGACCTCGATCACCGTCGGCATGCAGCTGGAGCCGCCCAATCTCGACCCGACAGGGGGCGCCGCCGCGGCCATTGACGAGGTGGTCTATGCCAATGTCTTCGAAGGGCTGACACGCTATCGCGCCGATGGATCGGTGGCGCCGGCGCTGGCGAAGTCCTGGACAATCTCGGATGACGGTCTTGTCTATAGCTTCACCCTTCACAGTGGCGTCAAATTCCATGATGGCTCGGCGATGGATGCCGAGGATGTGAAATTCTCGCTGGACCGTGCGCGGGCCGAAGATTCGACCAACGCCCAGAAGCGGCTGTTCACCGGCATTGCTTCGGTTGATGTGGTTGATCCGATGACAGTGAAGATCACGCTGTCAAACCCCGATGGTGGCTTCATCACCAATCTTGCCTGGGGTGACGCCGTGATTGTCGCGCCTGAAAGCATTGATGCGGCAAAGACCGCGCCGGTTGGCACCGGTCCTTTCACTGTCTCGCGCTGGGTGCAGGGCGACCGGGTGGAGCTGGCGCGCAACCCGGATTACTGGGGTGATGCGGTGGCGCTTGAAAAGGCCACCTTCAAATTCATTTCAGATCCGACAGCGGCGTTCGCCGCGATGATGGCAGGCGATATTGATGCCTTCCCGGGCTATCCCGCACCGGAAACCCTGCCGCAGTTCGACGCCGATCCGCGCTTCCGCGTGATGGTCGGATCGACCGAGGGTGAGACCATCCTGTCGACCAACAACAAGGCCGAGCATCTGTCCGACATCCGGATCCGCCAGGCCATCGCCCATGCCATCGACAGGCAGGCTATCATTGATGGTGCGATGTTCGGGTTTGGCACGCCGATCGGAACGCATTTCGCGCCGCATAATCCGGACTATGTCGATCTGACCGGCGGCTCGATGCATGACCCGGACCGGGCACGTGCGTTGCTGAAAGAGGCAGGGGCCGAAAACATCACGCTGTCGTTGAAGCTGCCACCTCCATCCTATGCCCGTCGTGGGGGCGAGATCATCGCGGCACAGCTTCGCGAGGTCGGGATCGGCACCGAGATCGAGAATCTGGAATGGGCGCAATGGCTGGAGCAGGTGTTCCGCGGCAAGGATTTCGACCTGACCATCGTCTCGCATACCGAACCGATGGATATCGGCATCTATGCCAATCCGGACTATTATTTCCAGTATGACAGCGCTGACTTCCAGGGGCTGATCAATGATCTGAAGCTGGCCTCCGACCCGGCCGAGCGCAAGAGCCTGTTGCAGGCTGCGCAGCGGCGGATCGCCGATGACTATGTGAATGGCTATCTGTTCCAGCTGGCCCGCACCGGCGTGGCCAATGCCAAGATCAATGGTCTTTGGGAAAACGCGCCAACGCAGGCCAATGATCTGACCGGCGTCAGCTGGTCAGACTGACCGGCTGTCAAAAACAGGCATCCCGCCGGCATCCCGGTCGGCGGGACCCCGACTTCCTACCAGCGCGATATCGGCGCAAGGCTGACCCATGCTGAGCTATATCCTGTCACGACTGGTTGCGTTGCTGGCCAGCCTTGCCGTCGCCTCGGTGGTCATCTTCGTGATGATCGAGATGGTGCCTGGCGATCCGGCAGCCTTCATGCTGGGGCTGAACGCGGCACCGGACACGGTGGCGGCGTTGCGCGCCGAACTTGGTCTTGGCGGCAGCCCGGTCGAACGCTATCTGCGCTGGGTCACCGGCATGGTTCAGGGGGATTTCGGCATTTCCTACACCTATCAGGTGCCGGTGGCCGAGCTTGTCGCGGCACGGCTGATGGTCTCGCTGCCGCTGGCGGTGATGGCGCTGTTGCTGTCGACGCTGATCGCCTTGCCGGTCGGGCTCTATGCCGCCAGCCGGCGCGGGCGTGCCGGTGACTGGAGCGTCATGGGCATCACCCAGCTTGGGATTGCCATCCCGAATTTCTGGTTTGCGATGATCCTTGTGGTGATTTTCGCCATTCAGCTTCGCTGGTTTTCCGCCGGGGGGTTCCCGGGATGGGACGCCGGCGTTCTGGCCTGTCTGAAAGCCTTGATCCTGCCGGCGGTGGCGCTGGCGCTGCCGCAGGCCTCGATCCTTGCGCGGGTGATGCGCTCGGCGGTGCTCGAGGTGCTGGATCAGGACTATATCCGCACCGCGCGGGCCAAGGGGCTGAGCCATCGCCGCACCCTGACCGATCACGCCTTTCGCAACGCGCTGATCCCGGTCCTGACCATCATCGGGCTGCAATTCTCGTTCCTCATCGCCGGGGCGATCATCATCGAGAATGTGTTCTTTCTTCCCGGGCTCGGGCGGCTGGTCTTCCAGGGGATCACCCAGCGTGACCTGATTGTCGTTGAATCGGTGGTGATGCTTCTGGTGTTCGCCGTAATCCTGGTGAATTTCATGGTCGATATTGCCTATGGGATCGCCGACCCCAGATTGCGGAGGCAGTGATGCGGCAGGTGACCTCAGCCTTTGTGAAGATGCCGACGAGCCTGATTGTCGGCATCATGCTGACCAGCCTGTTTCTGGTGGCGGCGCTTGTTTCCTTTCTCTGGACACCGCATGCGGTGGAAAGCCTGAACATCGCGGCGCGGTTGCAACCGCCAAGCGGCGATCACCTTCTTGGCACCGACCATTTCGGACGCGACATGCTGTCGATGCTGATGGTCGGCGCGCGCACCTCGATTGCTGTTGCCATTGTCGCTGTCGGCATCGGCATGGGGCTTGGCGTGCCGCTGGGTCTGCTGGCCGCGGCCCATCGCGGGGGATGGCTGGATGATCTGGTGATGCGCGGCAATGACCTTGTTTTTGCGTTTCCGTCTCTGGTGATCGCCATCCTGATCACCGCGGTTTTCGGCCCGTCAGCCTTCAACGCCATTCTGGCCATCGGCATTTTCAACATGCCGGTGTTTGCGCGGGTGACGCGCGGCAGCGCGCTGGCCGTCTGGACGCAGGATTTCATCCTTGCGGCGCGGGTCAGCGGCAAGGGCGCGGCGCGCATCTCGGTGGAACATATTCTGCCGAACATCGCCAATGTGCTGATTGTCCAGGGCACCATCCAGTTCAGCCTCGGCATTCTGGCCGAGGCCGGGCTGTCCTATGTCGGGCTGGGGGCGCAGCCGCCGCTTCCCTCCTGGGGACGGATGCTGGCCGACAGCCAGACCATGATAAGTTTCGCGCCGCATCTCGCGGTTCTGCCGGGCCTTGCCATCATCGCGACAGTGCTGGGGCTGAACCTGACAGGTGACGGGCTTCGCGATCTTCTTGACCCGCGTCTGAGGCGACAGCGATGAGCGCCCCGCGTCTTGCCATAGAGGGTCTGTCAGTCCGCATTGGCGACATGACAGTGGTTGACCGTATCACCCTGTCCATCGGGGCTGGCAAAGTGTTCGGCCTTGCCGGTGAGTCCGGCTCCGGCAAATCGATGACCGCGCTGGCGGCGATCGGGCTTTTGCCACAGGGTGCGGTCCGGTCCGGCGCGGCCAGACTGGATGGCAACGACCTGTTTGGCCTTGATGAGGCGGCGATGTGCGGTGTTCGGGGGCGGCATATCGGGATGATCTTTCAGGAGCCGATGACAGCGCTCAACCCGGTGCGGAGCATCGGGGACCAGGTGGCGGAAACACTGGTGATCCATGCTGGCATGCACCGCCAGGCGGCGCGCGACGTGGCAGCAGACAGGCTCGACCGCGTGGGGCTTCCCGCGGATCGCATCGGGTTGGACCGGTATCCGCACGAATTGTCGGGTGGACAACGCCAGCGGGTGATGATCGCCCAGGCCATTGCGCTGCAGCCGGCGCTGCTGATCGCGGACGAGCCGACGACGGCATTGGATGTCACGACACAGGCCGGCATCCTCGACCTTCTTGGGGGGCTGGTCGCGGAAGGGGACATGTCGCTCCTGCTGATCACACATGATCTGGCGGTTCTTGCCGGCCTCAGCAGTTCCATCGCGGTGATGAAGGATGGCCGGATCGTCGAGACCGGCGAGACCGAGACGCTGTTCCGGCATCACAGCCATGCCTATACCGCCAGCCTGTTGGCCGCATCGAACCACCGCCCGCAAGCGGTGCCGCTCCCGGATAAAGCTGATCCCCTGCTGCGGATCGAGGATCTGCGGCTTGGCTATCGCGGGCGGGGCAGGCTGTTCCGCGCCGCGCCGCTGAGCGAAGCTGTGCGCGGTGTATCGCTGTCCGTCGATGAAGGTGAAAGCGTCGGATTGGTCGGTGAATCGGGCTGCGGGAAATCAACTTTGGCGCGTGCCATTCTCGGGCTGGAGCCGCCCCGTGGCGGCAGCATCACGCTGGCTGGTACAGCGGTCACCGCCGGCCAGATGATGCCGGCGCACACCCGCGCCGCGATGCAGATCGTCTTTCAGGACCCGTACGGGTCTTTCAATCCGCGTCACCCTGTGGAGCGCCTTGTCGCCGAGCCGTTTCATCTGCTGGACGACGCCCCGACGCGGGCGGAGGCCTCGCGTGCTGTCGGTGCGGCGCTGGAGGCGGTCGGCCTGTCACCGCAGGATGCTGGCAAATATATCCATGAATTTTCCGGTGGCCAGCGCCAGCGGATCGCCATTGCCCGCGCGCTGGTGATCCGGCCGAAGCTGATCATTCTCGACGAGGCTGTCTCGGCGCTCGATGTATCGATCCGCGCACAGATTCTGGATCTGCTGGCCGGACTCCGTCGCGAATTCGGGCTGGCCTATCTGTTCATCAGCCATGATCTGGGTGTGGTGCGGGCGATTACCGAGCGGGTGCTTGTGATGAAGGATGGCGCGATCGTCGAGAGCGGCGAGACCGAACGGGTGCTGGCGTCACCGGCGCATCCCTATACCGCCGAGCTGGTTGCCGCCAGCCCGCAAATCCCGCAAGAATGGGTGGCATGATTGTGAAGAGACCGTGGCCAGAAGGAGGGTGTGATGGGATCAAGGCTTGAAGGCAAGACAGCTCTGGTAACCGGCGCCGGTTCGGGGTTCGGCGCCGGCATCCTGCACCGGTTCATCGAAGAAGGTGCCCGCGTTCTGGCCGTCGATGTGAATGAGGACGGACTTGCCGCGATCGCCAAAGAGACCGGCGTCCTTACGTTGCGCGCCGATGTCTCGGATGCCGCCTCGGTGTCAGCGATGGCAGCGGCGGCGCAGGAGAATTTCGGGGGGCTCGATATTCTGGTGAACAATGCCGGTGTCACCCATCAGTCCGGACCGCTTGAGGATGTCGGGGAAGATGCGTTCGACCGGGTGATGGCGGTCAACACCAAGGCTGTGTATCTGGCGGCGCGCGCGTTCGTACCGATGATGAAGGTGGCAGGCGGTGGCTGTATCCTGAACATCGCATCGACCGCCGGTGTGTCGCCGCGCCCCAACCTCAGCTGGTATAACGCCTCGAAGGGCTGGATGATCACCGCCACACGGACAATGGCCGTGGAGCTGGCCCCGCACGGGATTCGCGTCAATGCGGTCAACCCGGTGGCAGGCGAGACGCCGCTGCTGGCAAGCTTCATGGGGGAGGACACACCAGAAATGCGCGCAAAATTCCTGTCCAGCATCCCCATCGGCAGGTTCTCGCAGCCTGAAGACATTGCCAATGCCGCGCTCTATCTCTGTTCCGACGAGGCCTCGATGGTCACCGGAGTGGCGATGGAGGTTGATGGCGGGCGCTGCATCTAGGTGGGAACAGGATGAAGACAGGACCACGCAATCTGATCACCGATGTTGACGGCATCAAGGTTGGCAACGCCCATGATGCGGCGCTGAAATCCGGGGTGACGGTGCTCTGTGCCGATGATCCCTTCACCGCCTCGGTTCACGTCATGGGCGGCGCGCCCGGAACGCGCGAGACAGATCTTCTGGCACCCGACAAGCTCGTCACCGATATCGATGCTCTTGTGCTGTCCGGCGGGTCGGCTCTTGGTCTTGATGCCGCGTCCGGCGTTGCCAACGCGCTTCGCGCTGCCGGCATCGGCTTTGATTTCAAAGGCCAGAAAGTCCCGATCGTGCCGGCAGCCATCCTGTTCGACCTGCTGAATGGCGGCGACAAGGGCTGGACGGACAATCCCTATGCCGGTCTTGGGGTGGCGGCCTGGCGGTCGCGTGACGATCACTTTGACCTTGGTTGCGCCGGTGCCGGTTATGGTGCGATGGCCGGGCCGGTCAAGGGAGGGCTCGGTTCGGCGTCGGTTGTGCTGGAGGACGGGGTCACAGTTGGCGCGCTGGTGGCGGTGAATGCGCGCGGTGCACCGGCGCCGGATGGGGTGGCCCATTTCTGGGCCGCGCCCTGGGAGCTGGGTGACGAGTTTGGCGGCCTTGGCCCGGCGGCAGCAGGTGCCGGCACCAACGTCCTGCTGGAGGACGGCTTCACCCCGTCGCAGAATACCACCATCGGGATCATTGCCACTGACGCGCGGCTGGACAAGGCGCAGTGCCAGCGGCTGGCGGTGGCGGCACATGACGGCTTTGCCCGCGCGCTGGTGCCAAGCCATACGCCCTTCGATGGGGATCTGATCTTTGCTGCTTCGACCGGTGCGCGTGAACTGGACACTCCGATGACGGATGCAGTGGGGCTTGGTCATGCGGCGGCCACGGTGATGGCGCGCGCCATTGCCCGCGGCGTGTGGGAGGCGGTCGGTTTGCCGGGCGATCCGGTGCCAAGCTTCCGCGATCTCCACGGTTTCTAGCCGCACCTGCATAGGGGCTTGGACGACAGTCTTTCACCGTGACATGATGGATATCAAACAAAGACATGCCAAGGGGATATGGCAATGCTTGACCAGGCGACAATCGATTCACTACGCCACGCTGATGTGGCGCCGGCCGGCCATCTGATTGACGGCAAGCGTGATGCAGTCGGTGTCGGTGACCCGATCGAGGTGATCTCGCCAATTGACGGCAGTCATCTGACAAGCCTTGCCGATGGTGACGCGGCGCTTGTCGACCATGCGGTGACGGTGGCGCGTGCCGCCTTTGATGATGGCCGCTGGTCGAAGATGCCACCAGCCGGTCGCAAGGCGGTGCTGCATCGCTGGGCTGATCTGGTGCAGGCGAACGCGGCCGAGCTTGCCGTCCTTGGTGTGCGGGACAATGGCACCGAGATCGGTATGGCCTTTCGTGCCGAGCCCGGCTCGGCAGCGGCGACACTCCGCTATTACGCCGAAGTCTGTGACAAGATCTATGGCGAGATCGCACCGACCCCCGACGGCATCCTCGGGATGATCCACAAGGAGCCTGTCGGCGTTGTCGGAGCCATCATCCCGTGGAATTTCCCGTTGATGATCGGCGCCTGGAAGCTTGGTCCGGCGCTTGCCTGTGGTAATTCGGTGGTGATCAAGCCGCCGGAGAGCGCGGCATTGTCCCTGATCCGGATGTGCGAGCTTGCGCATGAGGCCGGGCTGCCTCCCGGCGTTCTCAATGTTGTCACCGGACGCGGCGAGACGGTTGGCGAGGCGATGTCGCTGTCGATGGGTATCGATGTTCTGGTGTTTACCGGATCGGGGGCTGTCGGTCGCCGGATCATGGCGAATGCCGCCGCCTCCAATCTGAAACGCACCTATCTCGAGCTTGGTGGCAAGTCGGCAAACATCGTCTTTGCCGACAGCCCGGACATGGATGCAGCGGTGGCTGGTGCAGTATCCGCCATTTTCCGCAATTCCGGTCAGGTCTGCGTTGCCGGATCGCGGTTGCTGGTCGAGGCTTCGATCCATGATGAATTTGTCGCCGCCGTGGCTGCTGGAGCAGCGAAGCTGAAAATCGGCGATCCGCTGACCGTCGGAAATGATGTCGGTGCGGTCCACAGCCAGGCCCAGCTGGACAAGAATCTGGCGGCGCTGGCGCGCGCCGGAGAGGAAGGTGGCCGGATCGAGGGTGGCGGTGCGCGGCTTCATGCCGACAGTGGCGGCTTCTACATGGAGCCGGCGGTCGTCAGCGGCGTGGCGCCAACGCATGACCTGTTCCGCAACGAGGTTTTCGGGCCGGTGCTGGCGGTGACATCTTTCGCAGATGAGGCCGAGGCGCTTCGCCTTTCCAATGCCACTGATTACGGCCTCGCCGGCGGTGTCTGGACAAGCGACCTTGGCCGCGCGCACCGGATGATCGGCGGAATGAAGACCGGCGTGATCAACGTCAATGGCTATGGCGCGGTCGATGTCACGGCGCCGCTTGGCGGGGTGAAGCAGTCCGGCAATGGCCATGACAAGTCGCTCCACGCTGTCGACAAATATATTGATCTGAAGACAGCCTGGATCCAGCTATAGCGGAGGTGCAAGGGGGGAGACATGCAGCTTGCCACAATGCCCCTCGATCGCGTGCCGGTTGTGTCGCTCGACCTCGAGACAACAGGCCTGCGCGCGCGCAGCGACAGGATCATCCAGATCGGCGCCATCAGTGGCGGTGACGAGCTGGCGCGGTTCGATGTGCTGGTCAATCCCGGCGTGGCGATCCCCGCGGCAAGCACGCGCATTCACGGCATTGATGATGCGATGGTGGCGGAGGCAGATGCGCTGCCGCTGGTACTGCCGCGGCTTCGCGATCATGTTGCCGGCAATCTGATCCTCGGTTTCAATATCGGGTTCGACCTTGCCGTGCTTGAGGCCGAGGCCGAGCGTCACGGTCTCGACTGGGGGTGGAGCGCCGCACTCTGTCTTCGCCAGCTTGCCAGCCGGCTTCTGGGGCCGGAGGCGATGATGATCCTTGGCGATCTGGAGCCGCTTGCGGCGCATTTCGATGTGCCGGTGGCGGCGCGCCATACGGCGCTTGGTGATGCGGCGATCACCCTGTCGATCTTCCACCGGATGCTGCCGTCGCTGGCTGCGCAGGGCATTGTCACACTTGGTGATGCCTGGCGCGAGGTGGCAAAGCTTGATGATCTTCGCCGGGCGAATGTAACGGCGGGATGGATTGATGTTGCGGCGGCACACGCTGCCGCACAGGATCATGCGCCGCTGGCGCGGATCGACCCCTATCCCTACAGCCACCGTATTGCCGACCTGATGCTGGAAAGGCCGGTGATCCTGCCGCCGGAGGCGACGCTTGGCAGTGCCGCGGCGGCGATGCATGACAGCGCGACAGACTGCGTCTTTGTCGGCGCGGATGCCAGCCGGATTGCCGGCCTCGTGTCCGAGCGCGACATTGTCAGACAGGTGTGCCAACCGGTCAGTGATGCCACCCGGGTGCGTCAGCTTCCGCTTGGATCGATCATGTCCTCGCCGGTGATCACTGTTGGCGCGGATGATTTCATGCATGTCGCGCTTGGCAGGATGAGCCGCCATGACATTCGCCATCTCGGTGTTGTCGACCATGGTGGCACGCTTGTCGGCTGGGTGTCCTCGCGTGAGCTTGTGCGCCAGCGGGTGACCTCGGCACTTGTCATCGGCGACCGTATTGCCAGTGCCGGCAGCGCCGAAGAGCTTGCTGCCGGTCTGCGGATGCTGCCGACCCTTGCCGCCTCTCTCCGCCGTGAGGCGGTGGCCGGACATGACATTGCCGCGGTGATCAGCAGCCAGTACCGGGCCGCCCTGCGCGAAGCGGCGCGTCTTGCCGAAGGGCGCATGCAGGAAGACGGCGCCGGCCAGCCTCCGGCGGAATATGCGCTGCTGATGCTGGGCTCGGCAGCACGCGGTGAGAGCCTTCTTGCCGCGGATCAGGACCACGCCATCCTCTTTGCCGATGGCGCCACGCCGCAGGAGGATGCCGCAAACCGGCAATGGTTCCTTGCTCTTGGCGGGCATATTTCCGACATTCTGGACGCTGCCGGTATCCCCTATTGCAAGGGCGGGGTGATGTCGGGACGTGAGGCCTGGTGCCGGTCATTGTCAGGATGGCGGCAGGCGATCAGCGGCTGGGTCCGGCGGGCCAGTCCGGAGGATCTGCTGAATGTCGATATCTTCTTCGACTTCAGGCTGGTGCATGGCAGTACCGTGCTGGCGGCACAGCTTCAGGCGGCGATGTCCGGCCGGGCGACCCGGCGCGGCGGCTTTCTCAAGCTTCTGGCCCATAATGTCGGCGGTCATGGCGGCGGACGCACATTTCTTGGGGGGCTTCGCACCGAGAATGGCCGCTTTAACATGAAAGCGAACCTGACATTGCCGCTTGTCGAGACCTTGCGTGTTCTGGCGATTTCACGCGGGATTGCCGAGCGGGGCAGCGCGGCGCGGGCAGCGGCGTTGGCGATCCGTGACGATATCCCGCCCGAAGTCGGACGGCTTGGTGAGGATGTGGCAATGGTCACAAGGCTGGTCTTGCGTCAGCAGATTGCCGACATTGCGGCTGGCCGGCCGCCTTCAAACCTGGTCGAGCTTCGCACCCTGAGCAGCGCCGAGACCGGGATCCTGAAAGCCATCAGCGGCCGCGTCACGCGGCTGGATACGCTTCTGACAGACACGCTGTTCGGCTAGTTATGTCGTCAGCCCAAGGGTGAACAGCCTGCCACGGCCCTCGATCGTCTCATCCACCCCGGCAAGCCGCAGGCAGTGCCAGGCCATGGCGTGGTTTGACGAGGTGACGGGAAGGCCGGTCCGCGCCTCGATGCCGGCCACCGCATCGGCAAGCCGCACCGAGGTGCAGGAAACGAACACCGCATCGATGTCATGGCCGTCGCGGATGGTGTCGATGGCGCCGACAAGGCTGGCCTCGTCGATGGTTGCCACCACCGGGTCCATCTCCTCGTTGAAAGAGCCGAAGACCGGCACCTCATATCCATGGCCCGTGATGTAATTCCGGACCTGTTCATTGACATCGCGGCGATAGGGGGTCAGCACCCCGATCTTGCGTGCGCCAAGCGCATCGAAGGCGGCAAAGGCGGCGCTGATCGGGTTCGTTGTCGGGGTGTCGGGCTTTGCCTCTGCCAGACGCTCAGACACGCGGTCGGCCCCCAGCACCACGGATGCCGAGGTGCAGCCATAGGCCAGCACATCCACCTTGTCGCCGGGAAGAATGCGCGAAGCTGTCTCGGTCAGAAGCGGTTCCATCGCCGCCAGTGTGTCCGGCGTGACGCGCGGGTCGTTGGCGATGCGGGCCATGAA
>CENJ01054587.1_pt1 | contig 12462 bp, 9 predicted proteins | sample 356161 | NCBI WGS metagenome assembly CENJ01 (sample SAMEA2619531, study PRJEB7988) | marine metagenome | biome: marine biome (ENVO:00000447); feature: surface water layer (ENVO:00002042); material: "saline water (ENVO:00002010), including plankton (ENVO:xxxxxxxx)" | depth 5 m
TAGAGAACGGCGACGCGGTCTGCGATGGCCTTGACCACCGCCAGGTCGTGCGAAACAAAGATATAGGTGGTGCCTTGCTGTTTTTTCAGCTCGTCAAGAAGATCCAGCACCGCCGCCTGGACCGACACATCAAGGGCTGACGTCACCTCGTCGCACAGCACAATTTCAGGTTCCGCAGCAAAGGCGCGGGCAATCGCAACGCGCTGCTTCTCACCCCCGGAAAGCTGGCTTGGGAGGCGATCCAGGTAATGCGCACCAAGCCGCACACGCTCCAGCAAACTGGCGCTGGCCCCGCGCAGATCATCCCCTGAAAGGCCAAAATAGAGCCGCAGCGGTTGCGCCAGAATCTGGGCCACCGTGTGCCGCGGGTTCAGGCTGTCATCAGGGTTCTGAAAAATCATCTGAATTTGCCGCAGATTGACCGCAGGGCGATCCTCTACGCGCGGCGTCAGGGCAGTCCGGCCATGCAGCGTTATCTTGCCTTCCTTTGGCGAAATCAGCCCGGCAATGGCCTTCAGGATGGTCGATTTGCCGCTCCCACTCTCACCGACAAGGCCTAGTGTCTCGCCCTTTTCAATGGTGATGCTGATACCGTCAACAGTGGCTGGCGGTGTCCCGGCACCCGGCATCAGAAGCGATGCCAGCCAATCTTTCTTGGCATAGCTGATGGCCAGACTGTCCAGGCCAAGCGCGTCGTCGGTTGCGGTTGTGTCAGCGTCCCCCATCCGTGACGGCTTGCGGTTGGATACCGGCATGTCGCCGATCATATCGCTTTTGAAACACCGGACGATTTCACCTGTGGCAACGTGTTGCAGATCCGGCGGGGTGGTCCGGCAAGCAGCATCGGCAAGGGCGCAGCGGTCGGCAAAGGCACAACCAGTGACCGCCTCGCCGGGCATTGGTGGCCGCCCATCCAGCGCCATCGGAAGGCTGGTCTGGTTCAGTCGCGGGATCGACGTCAACAGACCATGAGCATAGGGATGGCATGGCTCCAGCAGTACCTGACGCGCCGTTCCCGTCAATACAATCTCGCCAGCATACATCACCACAACATGGTCGCAGACGCGCGAAATGGCCCCCAGATCATGGCTGACATACAGCATCGCCATGTTTCGCTCATGCGCCAGGTCCCGAAGCAGCTCGAGAATATGCGCCTGTGTCGTGACATCAAGCCCGGTCGTCGGCTCATCAAGCAGCAACGCGTCAGGTTCACCGGCCAGCGCCATCGCAATGGCGACACGCTGCTGCTGGCCACCGGATAATTCATGCGGATAGCGGCTGACAAGCGCTGCCGGATCCGGCAGCCGCACCTGTGTCAGCAATTCGACAACACGATCAGGAAACTGGCTGGCAGCAAGATCACTGTGAAGCCGCAACGCCTCGGTAAGCTGCCGGCCAATCCGCATCGTTGGCGTGAGTGACTGGCCTGAATTCTGGGGGATCAGCGCCAGCCGGCCACCGCGTATTTTTTGCAGATCATCGCGGTCAAGTGCCAGCATATCGATCCCGTCGAAATGTGCACTTCCCTCAATCGCCCTCAATCCGCGCTTGAAATACCCCATCGCTGCCAGCGCCAAGGTGCTTTTGCCAGAGCCACTTTCGCCCACCAGGCCGATGCTTTCACCCCGGCTTATTTCAAGGCTGACATTTCGCAACACCTGAATGGTTTTTCCGGTGCGGCTGTCATAGCCCACTGACAGGTTCTTCACGCTGATGAATGGTTGCTTGCTCATTTTACATCGGGGCCTTTTGGGCACGGTCGATGCCAAGCGCCTTGGCAAGCGCATCAGCAGTGAGGTTGATACCAATGATCAGCGAGGACAGGGCGATCACCGGCCCAATCACCCCCCAGGGGGCAAAGGACATGAAGCCGCGCGCATCCGAGATCATCAGACCCCAGTCGGGGGTTGGCGGCGACACGCCAAAGCCAAGGAATGAGAGCGAGGAGAAGGCCAGCAGCATCCAAGACCAGCGCATCGCCCCCTCAACCATCAGCGTGTCCAGAACATTTGGCAGCAATTCCCGCCAGATAATGCTGATCCGGCCATGTCCGCGCGCCTTTGCCGCCCACACAAAATCGCGGGCGATGACGTCATGTGTGGCGGCCCTGGCAATGCGGATCACCGGGATGCCATAGAAAAAGGCAAGGGTTGGGATCAGAACCTCGACCCCGGTGCCAAAGGTCACGATCAGCACCAGCATCTTCAAAATCCAGGGCAGCGACAGGAAGGCATCAACAACGCGCATCAGCACCTCGTCAAGCCGCCCGCCAACCAGCCCGAACAGGATGCCGACAAAGCCGCCCCAGATCACCGCCAGCGGTGTCGCAACACCGGTGACAAGCAACGCCTCGCGCCCGCCCATCAGGGTGCGCGAGAAAACATCCCGCCCCAGATGATCGGCACCAAGCCAGTGGACAGAGTCAGGCTGGCTGAGCATCAGGGCCGAGTTCTGCAGCTTGTAATCAAAGGGCGCAATGAAAGGGCTGACCAGCGCCAGAATGACATGGAACACCACAAGGCAAAGGCCGATCGCACCGGATGGTCTCGACACCAGATCCTTGAAAACGCCAATCGCACGGCTGCCCGATGCCGAGCTGCCACTTGTGATCACGGTCATCATTTCCTCGTATACATTGTGCGAAGCTTCGGGTTGGCCAGCATGGTCAAGAGGTCGGCCGCCAGGTTCACACAGACATAGACACTGGCAACAATCAGCGCGATCGATTGCACCACGGGCAGGTTCCGGTCGGAGATCGAATCAATCATCAGCCGGCCAAGGCCCGGATAGTTGAACACCACCTCAATCACGACCACGCCGCCAAGCAGCCAGGCAATCGTCAGGGCAACGACATTGATTGCTGGCAGCAGCGCGTTTGGCAGTGCATGGCGGAACACCATCGGCCAATAGGGTACCCCCTTGAGGGTTGCCATCTGCACATAGTCGCTGGCCATGACCTCGATCACCGACGAGCGCACCATCCGCATGATATGCGCACACATCACCAGCGACAGAACGATCATCGGCAACAGGATTTCAGGAAAGAATTCAGCCGCCGGGGCATTCGCAGAGGTCAATACAATGCCAGGCAGCCAGCCAAGCCAGATGCTGAAAATAAGGATCAGCAATGTCGCTGAGACAAATTCGGGGATGGTCATGGCAAAGATCGCCAGTGTCGAGGCAATCAGATCTGGCATGCGGTCGCGCCACAACCCGGTAACGACACCAAGCAATAACGCCAGTGGCACGCCGATACTCATCGCGCACAAAGCCAGAAGAAGCGAATTCTGCAACCGGCTGCCGACGATGCCGCTGATCTTGGTTTTGCCATCAACGGCGAGACCAAGATCGCCGGTCACGGCACCTCCCGCCCATTCGGAAAAGCGATCAAAGGCTGGCCGATTCAGATCCAGATCCTTGCGGCATTGGGACAGCAATTCATCATCTTTCTGATATTCACCAAGATATTGTGTGCAGGCGTCACCTGGCAGGATTTCGACACCGGCGAAAATAATCAAAGAAACAAGACAGACTGTGACAAGGCCAAGCAGGACCCGTCTGATCAGCATCAACAGCATCTGGCGGCTCCCCGTTTACTGGCACTGCGTTGTTTTGTGATGTAAAGGCCAGCGCCAAACCGAACTCATTCGGATCTGGCCGCTGGCCCGTTACTCTGGTCTTCGCCGTGTTAATTGTCGGCTTACTTCACCGTTACCTTGTGCCAACGGATGGTGTGGTTTTCCACCGCGTCGATACCGTCGACCCGTGAATTCATGACATAGAGCTTTGAGACGTGATACGGGATCAGCGTACCGGCCGTATCATGCAGATGCTCCTGCGCCTGCACGTAAAGTGCCTTGCGCTTGTCAAAATTCAACTCCCGACGCGCCTTGCCAAGCAGGGCATCAAAGCCGGTGTCATTGTAATATGACTCGTTCCACTTGGCGCTTGAGAGATAGATTTCATGCAGCGCCGAATCGGCAGGACGCTCGTTCCAGCGTGTTGCCGAAACCGTCTTCTGCATCCAGGTGTCACTCCAATAGCCGTCTGACGGAACCTGCTTGATGGTGACACGGATGCCAGCTTCTGCCGCTTGCTGCTGATAGGCCTCAGCCAGAATTGGCCAGGTTGGCTCCAGCGTCGCGACATAGACTTCAATATCGATGCCATCCGGGAAACCCGCATCAGCCAGCAATTTCTTTGCACCGGCAATGTCCTGTGGGCATTTGATATCGGCCCGATACTGGTCGTCAGGCTTGACGGGCGTGTCACAGGCGACAGTTGCCGCGCCGCCCATGATCAACTTGATCAGCTCTTCGCGGTCGGCAGCCATACGCACGGCCTGACGCACACGCACATCGGTGAATGGCGCGACGTCTGTACGGAACACAAGACCACGCCAGTTGCCGGTTGGCACTTCCATCATCTTGAATTTGTTGCTGCTGGCGAACATCGGCTTTTGCTGGTTGGTGACCGTGTTTTCAAAATCGATCTGTCCACCAAGCAATGCCTGCATGCGGGCCTGGCCATCACCGATGCCGATAATTTCCATCTTTGCAACGCCTGGCGCGCCTTCCCAGTAATCCATGTTGGCCTCAAGCTTGGTCACGCCGGCCGCATCATATGAGACAAGCTTGAACGGGCCGGTGCCAACGCCTGAGCTGGCGATGCTGTCGCCTGAACCCTCGGGGATGATCCGCAGCCGGTAATCCATCAACTGCAACGGCATGTCGGCGAACGGGGTGGACAGCGTGAATTTCACCGTCTTGCTGTCGACAGCTTCCATACTGTCGATCATCTTGATCGCCGAACGGGCCGGTGACTTGTTTTCCGGGTCCAGAACGCGCGAGAAGGTGTAAATCACATCACCCGCATCGAACGCGCTTCCATCATGGAACGTCACGCCATCGCGCAAGTTCACGGTCCATTCGGTTGCCGAGTCGTTGGAGCTCCAGGATGTTGCCAGATCCGGGCTTGGTGAGCCTTGCATGTCCGGCCGGATCAATCTGCTCATGAGCTTTTCGGTGATTTGCATCACCCGGCCACGAGATGCCGGATCAAGGCTGGATTTGTCGCCATACCCATATTCATGGGCTTGCCTGAAGGTACCGGTCGGGTCTGCCACTGCGCTCGTCCCGACCAACACCAGCGTCATTGCTGACGCTATAAACCATTTTCTCATAGAATTTCCTCCATAACGTCTGTCTGACTGCCCTCCCTCAGGAAGCAGGTCAGACTTTGGCTGTTGTTTTTTTGAAGACGCTTCAGGCCTCTGGCTCTGTGCTCCCCTTATTTGATGCGGCAAGTATGAGTTTGCGAGCGCCTTATAACAAATAGAATTTATGAATATATTGATACACAAACCGGATGATTTCCAATTTTACATACAGATTGCCTATCAGGAGAATCTGCGCAAAATTGTTGTATGACAGACACTTCACGGTCTGATCAAAGGTGCTGTGTTTGAAGCTGGATCTGGTTGATTGAGCCAGATCTGGTTGATTGAAATAGAAAGGCAAGTCGGTGACGCGACCGGTGCAAATTTTCGCTGTTGGCGGCGGCGGCTTCAGCAATCCAGAGGATGACTGCCCCGACGACAGGCTGCTTGAAGATCGCCTGGTGGCGCTGGCCGGCCCGGCTTCACAGCTCAGAATTGGCTATATTGGCCATGCCAGCAATGATGATCCGCTGCGAATTGACGCCTTCCATGACCGCTTCCAATGCTGTGCGTCAACAACGATTCTGCGTCTCGACGCCACCATTGACGCCGCGCGCCACTTCCTGGCCACGCTTGACATAGTCTATGTCGGTGGTGGCAGAACGACCATGATGCTGGACCATTGGCGCGACACCGGCATCGCCGATGCACTCCTTGAGGCAACGGATAGGGGTCTGATCCTGAGCGGCGTCAGCGCAGGCGCCATCTGCTGGTTTTCCGAACTTCTGCTTGGCACGGCCGAGGATGGTTACGACCTCCATCCTGGTCTTGGCCTGCTTGCCGGCAGTGCCTGCCCGCATTACCTGAACGAGCCGCCACGCCGCGCGGCCTATGACCATCAGATTGCCACCGGCCAGCTGGCCGCAGGCCTGGCGATCGATGATGGGGTGGCAGTGCACATTGCTGATGGCGTTGTCATCGACGTCATCAGGGCACGAGGGGATTCGGGAAATGCCCACTACGTTGCAGCCGGTGCCGATGGTGTTGAAATACATCCCCTCAAACCGGGGCATCGTCTGGCGATGACAAATCCAGACAAGCCGATGAGATAAGCTTCAGGGGCAGCCAGCCAGTGCCATTGGTGGAAGCGACGGCGGACAGGATGCTAGAATTGATTGCCGTCGCGGATTATCGGGTCGGCTTCAAGGGCACCTATCATCGCATCAGCCAGTTGGCGAGTCTCGCGGGTCATGAATTCAACACCGCGCGTGATGATGCCAATATGATATGTCAGCTTTTGTTGAACTGGCCTCACAGTTACACCACCCGCGGCAGCGAACATGCGGGCTGAAAACGGATCAACCAGCGCAGGCACACCAACCGCCCGCACCAGCATCGCGGCAGCGAGAATATTGGCAACGCTGTAGCGCGCGTTCTTCTGAAACTTGGCGGCAAGCGCCTGGTCCATACCTTGCATCTCCAGCGGATAGATGTTGCCAAAGGTGACAAATTCCTCTGTGCCCGCAACATCCTCCAGATTCAGCCTTGCCTGTGACGCGGCAAGGCTGTGACCTTCCGGGATCAGAGCAACATACTCAACTTCCGTCTGATACAGACCCTGAACACCTTCATAGGGCGGCGAGCGCGATACAATACCAAGATCAAATTGCTGTAGCCTTACCGAGTCGACAATCGCCGGTGTATTGCGGATGAAAACGGTTGTGTGCGTGTCATCCTTTTGCTCGCGAAGCTGGCCCAGAACATCGGGCAACAAGGACATTGTGAATGTTGGAATGACCCCTACCGACACCTTGCCAACAGCCGTTTTGCGGATCGCCGCGGCCAGATCATCAAGCCGCTCGATATTCAGGAAAGCGCTCTCCACAGCCTGATGAAAACGCCGTGCCTCCAGCGTTGCCACGATTCCGCGCCCCCGGCGAACAAACAGGGTAAAACCCAGTCTGGACTCCAGCTCATGGATCAAACGCGACACGCTTGGCTGCGACACCCGCATTTCCTTTGCGGCCCCGGTGATCGATCCGAGCCGCATGACTGTGTCAAATGCCTTGAGTTGCCTGAAATTCATCTCACCCTCGCAAGGCCAAAACATAGCTTTTTTCTATCAATTCATCCAATAATTATATTTGCATTATATTTTACGGGTTTGGTACCTTTGGTGCGTGAGTTATGAAGGATCGCCCGGTGGTCAAACAGCTATTTTCAGTCGAAGACGCGCGTCGGCGGGCCAGAAAACGCCTGCCGCGAATGATGTTTGACTTCATCGACGGGGCTTCAGGCGATGAGACCCTGTGCGATCTGAATCCGTCGGCAATCGATCAGGTCAGGCTAATGCCGAGAGTGCTGATTGATGTCAGTGAGCGCGACATGTCGAGCCGCATTCTGGGCCAGAAAACCGGTTTGCCATTCGGCATTGCGCCGATGGGCATGTGCGCCCTTGCGTGGCCGGGCGCTGATCAGGCCATGGCCAGAGAAGCGGCGCGACGGCGTATTCCGCTGTGTGTATCAACCGCGTCGTCAATGGCCCTGGAGCAGGTCAATGAACTCGCCGAAGGTCACGCCTGGTTTCAACTCTACGCCGACCAGTCGGATGATTTCATAGATGAGCTGGTCGCACGGGCGGCGGCGGCGGAATACCGGGTTCTGATCCTGACTGTTGACGTGCCGATCCCCTCGGTGCGGCCGCGCGACCATCGTAACGGGTTTACCTTTCCTATGCGCTGGGGCCTGCAACAGCTTTGGGACTTTGCCTCACATCCGCATTGGTCCCTTGCAACACTTTCCCACGCCCTCGGCAATGGCATGCCGCGCCCGATGAATTATGCCACTTCCAGCACCAAAACCAGCTTTGTGCGCAATGCCAGCAGGGCAAGAGCCGACTGGTCGTTTCTTGCCAGGTTGCGGGATCGTTGGCCCGGAAAGCTGGTGGTCAAGGGCGTGCAATGTCCAGAAGATGCCATCCGCATAAAATCAATGGGCATCGATGCGATCTATGTGTCCAACCATGGCGGCCGACAACTCAATGCCGCACCCACCGCCATAGACTCGCTTGGCCAAATCAGACAGGCCGTCGGCACGAATATGCCGTTGATTTTCGATAGCGGCGTGCGCAATGGCGAGCATGTCATCAAGGCGCTTGCGATGGGTGCCGATTTCGTCATGCTTGGCCGTAGCGCGATGTATGGACTTGGCGCCGCCGGAGAACAGGGCCTGTCCACCGTCCTCGATTTGATTGGCCATGAAGCCAGCACCGTGATGGGGCTTCTTGGCTGCCGACAGCCAGCAGAGATTGACAGTAACTGCCTCGCCAGTGAGCACGGATACCTGCCAATCCACGTCGTTTCGGAAAGGGCCGCTGAATGACTGAAAAGACCAGGATGCGTGGTGGTGCCATTTTGGCACGGGCACTTCAGGAGAAAGGTGTCGAGCACGTCTTCACCCTGTCCGGCGGCTTTTGCAACCCGGCGCTTGAAGGTTTCATGCAATGCCAGATGAAGGTCATCAACTGTCCTCATGAGCAGGTTGCAGGGCATTTTGCTGACGGGCATACACGCATCACGCGGAAACCCGCCGTCTGTCTTGTCGGGCCTGAGGGTTTTGCGAACGCCGTCCCTGCCATGATGGAAGCATGGGGTGAACGATCGCCGGTGATCTTTGTCACCGGATCGAGCACGCTGAAGCGGCAGGGATCAGGCGGCTTCAAGGAAATTGATGATGTTGCGATCGCAAAGCCGCTGACAAAATACAGCGCGTCGATCACCGATGGTGAACGGATCAATGAATTTGTCGACCGCGCCTACAAGATGGCCACCAATGGCTATCCCGGCGCGGTACATCTCAGCCTGCCGGTCGATATCATGTTTTCCTCCTTTGATGAGGATGCAGGTCGTCAGGAACGCCCCTTTGATCTGACGCCTCAAGCCCCCGCACGATCCTGGCCAGAACCATCCCGTCTAAGGCTGGTGCTGGACAAGCTGGCGGCTGCCAGCCGGCCGGTCCTTATTGGCGGTCATGGTGTCTGGTGGTCAGGTGCGGAGGCCCGTCTTGAAGAGGCTGGCCGTGTTCTTGGCATTCCCGTTTTTAACATCCCCTATCACCAGAAATTGCTTGGCGAGGAATGCGAAGCCTATATGGGGCTTGCTGACATCCATCAATATCATCCCTCCGCCGACGCCTTCAATGAGTCCGATCTTGTTCTGATGGTGGGGGCGCGGCTCGACAATCAGATGAATTTCGGGAACCCGCCGCTTTTCCCGGCCACCACTGAACTTGTCTGCATCAATGGCTCGCATGAAGAGATTGATTTCAACCGTGCCGCCGACCTGACGCTGCTCAGCGATCCGGGGGCCTTTCTGGAGGCGCTGATCAACCACGCAACATCGCCCGACTTTCAGGGGGACCGTAGCTGGTATGATCTGAACCGCCAGCGACGCGCCGACTGGGTGGCAAAAATGCTTGCCGACCTCGAGCGGGAAGCCAGTGCCCCTGAATTTGGCGGTCGCATTCATCCCCTGCAGCTGGCTCTTGACGTGCAGCAGGCGATGGGTGACGAGGACTGGCTGGTGATCGATGGTGGCAACACGCATTTCTGGTCTGAGATTGCCGTTAACCTTGCCGGTTTTCAGGGCAAGAAGCTTGGCGGAATTCTGCACCCGGGAACGTTCAGCCTGCTTGGTGTGGGCGTGTCCTTCGCGGTGTCGGCAAAGAACATTCATCAAGACAAGAATGTCGTGCTGATCAGCGGCGACGGTGCGTTCCTTTCAGGCGGCCTGTCAATCGAAGCGGCCTTTCAGGAAAACCGCCCGATCACGGTGGTCATCGACAATAACGGTGGTCTGGATTGCATCTCGCAACAGCAGGAACGTCTTTTTGAAAGCGGCACCCACTACGCCACCGACTTCCGTGACATTCCCTTTCACACGATGTTTGAAGGTCTTGGCGGGCACGGGGAACTGGTCACAAGGCGCGAGGATATCATTCCCGCCGTCAAACGGGCGATGGCCAGCGGCAAGACTGCCTGTGTCAACGTCAAGGTAAAGGGAGTGATCAGCCCGATTGTGCTTGCCACCACCTCAAAGCGTGACAAGGCATCAATCGAATAGACCCAATCTCAGGCACCGGACAGATGGCAACACTTTCATCACATTTGCTTAATGGCGTCGATGGCACCCACGCGGCACAGGTTGATATGACGCTGACCCGCATCGCGGCGGATGGCGGGCGTGAACTGGTGCTATCGGCAAAAAGTGACGAAGGCGGACGCCTCTCGGTCAATGTTGACACACCTGCCAACGCCACATACGAAATGGCGATTGCCAGCGGCAGTTATTTTCACGGCCAGAAGCTGCCGCGGAGCGGCCTGCAGATCGTTGAGGACATTGTGATCCGTTTCAGCATGCCGGACCCCGAGGCGCGTTATCATATTCCGGTGATAATGTCCCCGAACAGCTATTCCTGCTGGTGGTCTGAGTGAGCACGACATTATCGGACGGGGTGGAGTGAATGAGCCAATCAGGTCTGAACATGTCGCGCCGGATACGTCGTACTCCCTACACTGATCGCGTTGAGGCGCATGGTGTGCGCGGTTTCAGCGTCGTCAACCACATGCTCCTGCCAAAGGCCTATGGCCCTTCTGTCGAGGAGGATTACTGGCACCTTCGCGAACATGCGCAGATCTGGGACGTGGCATGCCAGCGGCAGGTTGAGATCCGTGGCCGCGACGCGGGCCGCCTGGTCCAGATGATGACACCACGCGATTTGCGCACGGCACGCTTTGGTCAGGGGCTTTATGTTCCGCTGATTGATGAGGCGGCCGGAATGCTGAACGATCCGGTGTTGCAAAAGCTCGATGAAGACCGCTTCTGGCTGTCGATTGCGGATTCAGACATCCTTTTGTGGGCCAAGGGTCTGGCCTGTGGCATGCAACTGGATGTTCAGATTGATGAGCCGGACGTATCCCCGCTTGCGGTGCAAGGTCCGAAGGCCGGTGAATTGATGGCAAGCCTGGTTGGCGAGGCCATTCACGATCTTCCCTATTTCGGCTTTGCCATGTTTGATGTTCTTGGCACACGCCAGCTCATCGCGCGATCCGGTTACAGCAAACAGGGCGGCTACGAGATCTATCTCGAGGGAAGTCATCTTGGCGCCGACCTGTGGGACCTGATCTGGGAAGCTGGTCAGGCTTTTAACATCACTCCCGGATGCCCAAACCTGATCGAGCGGATTGAAGGCGGGCTGATTTCCTACGGCAATGAATTCACCCGCGCCAACAACCCTCTGGAATGCGGGTTCGGGCGGTTCTGTCACCTCGGCGATGACGTTGACTATATCGGCAAGGCAGCCCTGCAGCGCATTGCCAGGACGGGGCTGACACAACGGCTTTCCGGAATCCGTTTCGGTGGCGGCAAGACGCCACCCTGCGGCAAGCCCTTCCCGGTGACCACACCCGAAGGTGCGCCTGTTGGGCAGATCACATCAGGCATTTTTTCACCGCGTCTTGGGTGCAATGTTGGCCTGTCGATGGTGGCCAGCACACATTGGGATATCGGCACATCGCTGGTTGTTCACACGCCCGATGGCATGGCCCGTGAGGCAACCGTTTCGGAGTTACCTTTCGAGGATTCCTGAGGCACCGGGCTTTCCGGGACGTCTGACATGGTCACAGGACGCTGGTGCAGTTTGCACCGCGGCCATGCGGCTCAGGGCTTCTCGGCACGCTCGGCATAATAGGCGGCAAGGATATCAAAGGCCGGTTTCCTGGTGACCTTGTCGGCGGCAATCAGGCCCTTGCGGTTGAAGCCACGCTGATAGATGCCTTGTCGCCGTTCCACCCTGAAATCATACAGAATCCAGGGGGTCATACCCTTCACATAATCCAGCTCTCGCAGAATTTCGATCTGGCGTCGGTAATATTCGGCCTGATAGGCGAGGCTGAACAGCCCTGTTTCAGGCCCCGCTATATGATCGGCATCGGCGCCGGTCTCGGAGATCACCACCGGACGATCAGGGTGGGAATTGGCACCGACAGCTTCAAGATCACTGAAATTTTCTTCGTACCAGCCATAATATTCATTGATCCCGATCACATCGATATGCGCTGCCAGACGGTCTTCGATGACCAGATCATGGTGATTGATCAGACAGGCGGCCGAGGTCAGTCGGCTCGGGTCTTCCGCCCGCGCCCTTTCCGCCAGACCCTTCATGAAATCAAGCCGCGCATCGGTGTCAGGGTTTTCATTACCGACCGACCAGATGATCACACTGGCACGGTTGCGGTCACGGCGGAT
>CENJ01003322.1_pt1 | contig 12461 bp, 15 predicted proteins | sample 356161 | NCBI WGS metagenome assembly CENJ01 (sample SAMEA2619531, study PRJEB7988) | marine metagenome | biome: marine biome (ENVO:00000447); feature: surface water layer (ENVO:00002042); material: "saline water (ENVO:00002010), including plankton (ENVO:xxxxxxxx)" | depth 5 m
AAAAAAAAAAAGTTCAGATAAAAAAGATATTAAAGATATCCTTACAACTATAATACCGCCTACTATTCTAATAATTACTGTTTTAGGTTCAATTTTATTTGGCATTGCAACTCCTACCGAATCTGCTTCATTGGGCGCACTCGGTTCGATTTTGATAGCTAAAAATAAAAAAAAATTAGATAAAGTAATTTTATCTGATGTTTGTCTACAAACTCTAAAAATTAATTCAATGGTTTTTTTTATTCTTATAGGAGCGTCACTTTTCTCTCTTGTTTTTAGAGGTTTTGGTGGGGATATTTTGGTAGAAAATTTTTTAACTGAAATGCCAGGTTCTAGAATCAATGCTTTTTTACTTGTTATGATTACAATTTTTATTTTAGGTTTTTTTCTAGATTTTTTTCAGATCGTATTTGTAATTGTTCCAATAGTTGGACCCTCTTTAATATCAATGGGATTTGACCCAGTTTGGTTGGCACTAATGTTTGCAATAAATCTTCAAACAAGTTTTCTTACACCACCATTTGGATTTGCATTGTTTTATTTAAGAGGAGTTTCAAAAGACTTAGTAAAAACTACAGATATCTATCTGGGAGTTATACCATTTATAATTATCCAGTTGTTTTTGTTATTTATTCTTTTCCAATTTCCATTTTTGATTACATGGCTGCCATCAAAGCTATAGTCTTGACTCAAGAAAACTTTTTTCTGAATAATCCGACCAAAACATAAACATCTCTCTATATTTAAGAATATTCCCTAATATTTTTTTCCCATCTGGGTCTTGATCAGCTAAGCTCCTTGTGACCTCATCAGACTTACTTTTTAAGTCTTTAAGAAGATCCTTGGAGTACTTTTTGAAATTTACATTATATTCGTCTCTTAATTTTTTTATAGCAAAACTATTTCTCACAAAAAACTCTGAGGCAATCATAGAATTAGATTTTGCACAGCATACTTCAACCAATCGTTTAAGGTCATTATCTAATTGGTTCCAGTTTTTTAGATTTATGAATGCTTCCAAACAAGTCCCAGGCTCATGCCAACCAGGATAATAATAATATTTACAGACTTTATGCAAACCTTTACCAAGATCTGCTGCAGGACCTATCCATTCAGTACCGTCTATTGTTCCTGATGATATAGCTGGCACTACATCTGGGCCGGGTAATAATACTACGTTAGTCCCAAAACTTTTTAATACTTCTCCGCCAAGACCAGGCATTCTAAATTTTAAACCTTTAAAGTCATTTGTAGAAATTATTTCTTTATTAAACCACCCCCCCATCTGGTTTCCTGTATTACCAGCAGGAAAGAATTTCAAATTAAATTGATTGTAAATAGAATCTGCCAATTTTATACCATCTCCATTATAGAACCAGGAACTCATTTCCTGGTAGTTCATACCAAAAGGAATTCCTGATAAAAAAGAGATTGCTTTAGACTTTCCAGTCCAGTAGTACGGTGAACCAAAACCCATTTGACAGGTACCACTTTGAACAACATCAAATGATTCAAAAGCACTTACCAACTCATTTGCATGAAATAGTCTGATATTCAATTTTCCAGATGATATCCTGGTAATATCATCGCAAAGCTTCTGAAATGCTCTGCCCAATATACCAGCTTTATCAAAAGCAGAAACTGCAACCCAAGTATGCTTTTTATTTTTTGCTTTTAATATGTTTGGAGCAAAAATAGTCGACGCACCAATTCCAGCAATTGTAATTTTTTTAAGTGACTTATCAAAAAATTTTCTTCTTTTCATAAAACCTTCATATTGGTGGGCGGAACAGGGATCGAACCTGCGACCTATTGCGTGTCGAGCAATTGCTCTCCCAGCTGAGCTATCCGCCCTGACGCTTTAATATACATTGTAATAGTCTTGGCAACAATAAAAAAAATGGCATAAATATTGCTGATGACCTTTATGTTTTCAATAATAAGAACAGGTTTAGATGCTTCCAACAAGGACCTTGCTGTAATTTCTAATAATATTGCAAACGCTGGGACTAACGGATTTAAAAGAAGCGAAGCACAATTTGAAGATTTTTATAAATCCATTCACAACAATACAACAGAGAAAGCGAAAGGTATTGGTGTTAGAACAGTTAAACCAAGACAAAGTTTTTCACAAGGTTCTCTTCAACAAACCAATGGTAGCCTAGATCTTGCTATAATGGGTGAGGGTTTTTTTGTATTAGGGGCACCGATAGGTAGAGAAGGTGGTAATGATAAACCTGTATTTACGAGAGACGGTTCCTTTCAACTTGATAGGGATGGAAATATTGTCAATACCGATGGTCTTCCACTACTAGGAGAAGGGCAAACTCCAATAAATATACCTTTTACAAAACCAACTGGAGAAGGTGAAAGTTTATTATCTGAAATTTCCGTTAAATCTGATGGTTCAATATTAGTTACATATGGTCTTGATGATATTGAAGTTGTTGGACAACTTCAATTAGCAGACTTCACAAACGAAAATGGGTTGCAAAATATTGGCAACGCGAGGTTTGAGGAGACAGGAGAAAGTGGCGAACCAAATTTTAACAGACCAAAAGAAGGACCAATCGGAAAAATTGAACCTGGATTCCTAGAGAAATCTAATACTGATATAACAGATGAGATAGTTCTAATGTTAAGAACTCAACAAGCATTTAATGGCTGCTCAAAAATGTTGCAATCCGATGTTGAAATTACAAAGAAATTATCTGCTAGGTAAACTAGTTTAATGGAATATTCCATTCAACAGAACTAATATCAACTTTAACATTATCTTTTATAAATAAATAATTATTTTCATTGATCATAAGTTCATCTGTAATTAGCAAAGTTACAAGTGTTTTTTTTGAGGATTTCTGAAAACTAAGAAGTTCAATTATCTGATTTATTTCTTCATTACTATAAAAAATTTCAACTGACATCAATGCCTTGTCTGTGAAAACAAACAAAGTATCTTTTTTTTTTCTATCTTTGGGGTTTACACTTAAAATACACCTACCCTTAGATATATTCTCAAATCCGCAGTTTAAGATTACTGATAATTTTTTCTCGTATCTCAATTCAACATTATCAACCCTCAGAACAATCTTATTTAGTTTTGTCCAATTATTTTTTGATTTCATTTCTCAGTTTTTCAATAATTTTTTTTTTAATTTGCGATATTCTTCCTGTACTAATATCTAAAATATCTGAAATTTCGTATATATTTAGCTCCTCAACATAATATAACTGTGCGATTAAAGCTTCTCTTTGATTTAATGTTTCAAGAGCAACTTTAATTTCTGCCTTAAGTTCTTTTGTCTCAAGCTGTTCTTCAGGATTCTCTTCAGAGGTTGCAAATAAAAGTGAGTATTCATCATAGGCATTATCAAGACTTTGTACTGAATTTGCCTCAAAAGATTTCTGCCAATAATCATATTCATCAAATGAAATACCTAATGATTTAACTATTTCGTCTTGCGACGGAGGCCGACCAAGACTATTTTCAAGCTGCATTTTGTTTTTTTCAAAATCCTGTTTTTTTTTTATTGTTGTCCTACATAAATTAGAGTTTTTTCTAAGATAATCAATTATACTTCCTCTTATTCTTAATTGAGCATATTGCGGAAATGTAACATTATCTCTTGGAGAGTATTTTTGAGCTGCGTGGACAAGACCTTCCATACCTTGTTGAATGAGATCTTCAATTTCAATCACATTATGAACCCTACCATGAATCTGCCAAGCAATTTTTTTTACTAAATCAAGGTTCCCCTCGATTAATTTCTCAATTGATATATCAGAGTTTTGTGAATATAAATTATTCATTTTTTTTATGCTCTTTTCTTTTGAGAAAGAAAAGTTAAACCTCCCCATTCATTAATAGGAGTTTCTGTAATATTTTTAGCAATTTTCAAAAAATTCTGTGATATCTCTGATTTGGGCTCACTTACTGTAATTGGTTCTCTCTCAATTATTGACTTGGATATTTTTTTTGAATTTTTTATGGAACCTACAAAATGTAAATTGACATCCAAAAATTTTGAGGTTATCGACTGAAACTTTTTAAATAAATCTTTCCCATGTTGGTCGTCATCAACCTGATTAACCGCAATACAATAATTTTTAAATGAAGATTTTGCATATAAAGCCTTAATTAACGCGTAGGAATCTATAAAACTTGTAGGTTCTCCAACAATTACTACAACCACTCTATCACATGCCATAGAAAAAATAAGTGCACTATCGTCTGCGCCAGCAGCTATGTCTACGATCAGTTTCAAACTATTAAAGTTTAATAAGTGGTTTTCTATTCCATTAAGAATGGAGTACCTGGATTTATTCTCTATATTTAAAACGTTATTAGATGCAGTACCTCCTGAAATTAAATTAACTCCATATTTATTTTTATATATTACTTCTGAAACACTCTTGCTTCCAGACAAAACATCAGCAAGAGTGTGAGTTGGATTATCTCCTAACAAAACATGAGAGTTAGCCATTCCTAGATCCGTATCCAATAAGAAAACTTCTTTGGAAATTTTTTTAAACGCAATAGATAAGTTAACAGCAAAAGTTGTTTTGCCAACTCCACCTTTTCCACTAGTAATTGCTATCGAATCAGACACCTTTGAAATTCTCTTTCATATATTTTGTTAAAGAGTTTTCATTAGCCTCGATAACAGAATTAATTATTACTTTAGTTCCTGTCACCAAGCCAATTCTTGCTTTATTCAAAGCAAGAGAGGAAAACTCCTCTGCACCAACCCAACACTCATCGAGCTTAGTAATTGCAACCATCGGTCTTACCTCAGAAATACTATCACAAAGACCTTTAATCATCTCTGAGTTTGAACCACTTGGTAATGCTAATATAGAACAAAATTGAAAAGACGGAAATGAATTTTTTATCTCTTTTATTTTTTGTAGGCTAAAATTTAGATCCCCTGAAAAATCAAAAATATTTATTCTTGAGTTATCAGAATTTTTTTTTTCATTAAAATCAAAATATTTGTGATCTTTAATTGGGAATCCTAAAACTCTACTGTAAGACCTTAGAACATCAGAATTAGTTGAACCAGAACCTGATACATCGATGAAATTAATTTCTTTAGTAGATTTTTTATCAGATAAATATGAAGCGATCTTTGCTGATAATGTAGATTTTCCAGAGCCAGAATTTCCAAAAATAAATATATTTTTAGAGTTTATCATTCTTGTAATATCATTTGATGAGAGTTTTCTCGATAATTCTCTAAAAAAAGAGACCCTTCCATCCTCGGAATTTTTTCCAATAAATGAATAGCTTAATTGATTAATTAATTCCGGAAGAAATTTTTCTTGTCTAAGTTTGATGGGTGTAAGATATGATAGCTCGTCTGATATCCCTGTTTGATCCGTGAGAACCATTCTACTTAAATCATCCCTCAAAGACGTAATTTCATTTCTAATCTTTTCGTAAACATCATTTTTTTGGTCATTTATAAAATTTTCCTTATTTTCTTTACCAATAAATGATACGTTATCATTCTTATTTTTTATTTCCTTCATAAAAACTTTCGAAAAACTTTCTTTCTCTTTAATTTTTTCTTGATGTTTATGAATCGCATCATCGCTATCAGAGGCCTCTACCTCTACAACCCCATTATTTTTTCTGGTTGAAAGAATTACAGCATTCTCACCGAATTGGTTGTTGACTAAGTTTATAGCTGATTTCATATCTTTTGCTTTAAATAGTTGCGTTTTCATTAGATTTCTCCTTTTGTGAATTGTTATTTATTTTTTCTCCAATAGTGGATACAACTTTTACCTTTTTATTTTCTGGTAACTCTGTAAATGAAAGTACAACTAAATCATCTATATGTTGGCGAAGTAAAATAGCTATATCCTTTCTTATTATTGGTGAAGTTACTATGACTAAGGGCTGACCATCCATTGTAAACTTTTCCCCAACCTCAACTAAAGAACTTATCATTTGTTTAGCAAGTTCAGGATCAATTAAAATTCCCTCGGAACCACTTTTCTTTGACATAGCAATAAGCATCTGTTCAAATTCCGGATTGAATGTAACAACATTCAATGACTCATTAATATTTGAGATCTTCTGAATTAGTAAGGATGATATAGCTGGCCTTACTGCTTCAGACAGTTCTTCAGGACTTAGTTTTCTCTCTGAAAGATTAGTTAATGCCTCTAAAATCTTTTTTAAGTCATTAATCGGAACTCTTTCAACCAGAAGATTCCTTAGGATAATTGTTAGGTGATGTAGAGGAACCAACTTTGGAACAACTGATTGAATTAGTTGAGGGTTAGATTTGCCTAAATTATCCAAAAGTGATTGAACATCATCCTGACTAATTAGATCTCCTGAATACCTTAGAAGAATATTATTAAGATGAGTAGCTATCACTGCCTCAGGTTCGATAATCATATAGTGATTAGCTTCAGCTTTTGAAACTAAATGTTGCTCAATCCAAATTGATTCCAAACCAAAGGTTGGATCTTTAACTTGTATCCCTTGAATTTTTAATTGAGTTTCATCACTTGGCATTGCAAGTTTTCTATCAACATAAATTTTATCTTGCGCTACAATAGTATGACCAACTCTGATTCTATAAGTATTGGCATCTAATGATAAATCATCTTTTACTCTAACATTGGGTATAATAAAACCTAAATCCTTAGAAACTTGTTTTCTAATTCCAGTAATTTTTGATATTAGTGGGCCAGCTGACTTTTTATCGTTTGAATCCACTATAGAAATTAACCCATAGCCTAAATCAAGTGATACGGAGGCGTTATCAGATACATCATCAATATCAATTTGTCCAATTGCATCTAAATCTTCTTTTTCCTCATTTTCTAATTTTTCGGTTTTTAGATTAGCATCCTTATTTTTTGAGGTTAACCAAGCTATTAAACCGGAAAATATTGATCCAGCGATAAATAAAGTATTTGGCATACCAGGTACTAGACCAAATAATAACAGGACTGCGGAAACTGGCATCCATGCCTTTGTCAAACCCATTTGAGAAGAAATTTGCCCTGCCAAATCATCCTTATCTGATGATATTCTTGTTACAATTGTTGCAGTAGCCATTGCCAAAAGCAATGAAGGAATCTGTGCAACTAGCCCATCTCCTATGGTCAGTAATATATAAGATTCAGCAGAATCAGATAAACTTAGATCATGTTGTGTGGTTCCAATTATTAAGCCACCGATTATATTAATTACAAGTATCAAGATACCTGCTACGGCATCCCCTTTTACAAACTTTGCCGCACCATCCATTGCACCATAAAATTCACCTTCTTTAGCTATTTCTGCTCTTCTATCTTTAGCGTCTTCGCTAGAAATAACACCTGCATTTAAATCAGCATCAATTGCCATTTGTTTGCCTGGCATAGCATCTAACGTGAATCTAGCAGCAACTTCAGATACTCTTCCGGCTCCTTTAGTAATAACAATTAAGTTGATTATAACTAATATTGTAAAAACAAATAAGCCAACTGCATAACTTCCAGACATAACAAACTCACCAAAAGCTTCAATAATGCTACCTGCGGAATCAGTTCCATTATGTCCAGATTTTAATATCACTCTTGTTGATGCAACATTTAATCCTAATCTTAAAACAGTAGCAAACAGCAATACAGTAGGAAAACTTGAAAAGTCAAGAGGCTTAAAAGTTTGTAAAGCAACCATCAAAACAAGTAATGAAACTAAAATATTAGTGGTAAACAAAATATCCAGCATCCAAGGACTTAATGGGATCACCATCATAGCCACGAGGATCATTATCCCGATAGGTATACTAAATGTTCTTACAAAACTAATTAAGTTTTGTGATTGGAATGATTTTAGCACTAAATCCATAAAAAACCTTTAAAGTTATAAAAATTGTCAAAAATATGACTATTAAAAACCCTAGAAAACTCGCTTTTTTTTTTTTTTAAATTCATATGTCATGGAGATGCAAGGAGTATGCCACTTAGAACGAGGGTTTTAGTTATTTAATTTTTTTTTGGCATAATTTATGCAGAAATTATTCAAACAACTTTTATTGAGGTTAACATGAAATACATTTTAATAATTTTTACTGCATTGTTTATACAATCATGCTCTTCAAATTTTCTAGATAATATGGGAGGAAGTTTTACTAATAAACAAGCAAACGTTGCAAAGGATGAATTTGATTATTCAGGTCCTACAAGTCAATTAAATAAAACAAGAGAACTTCTTGACGGAGCTTCAATCAATTTTCCAACCCTGACCGCTACTGGTTATGCAGTGGTGTCAAGTCAACCAGGTCAAAGTATTGAGCAAAAAAGGTTAATGGCAATTAGATCTGCACGCATGTCAGCTATGAGAGATTTAGCAGAACAAATTCATGGTCTAAAAGTAGATAGTAATACAACAGTGATAGATTTAATGGTTCAAAATGATACTTTCCGTGGTGTTGTTTCTGGAGTAATTAGAGGAGCTAGAACTGTTAGAATAAATCCAACAGGCTCTGACACATACGAAACAGTTCTTGAGATCGATCAGGATATGGTTGCATATTTATTTAGAAGTGCTCAAACATTATAGATTTTATGTTAAAGAAAATTGAATATAATACCTTCGATGTAGTACTTAAAGATCTAGTTCTTTTCTTTTCTAGTGTTCTATGTGTACTTCTTCTTTCCACCTACACCCTCGCGAGTGAGTTTGATATTAAAGAGATAATTACTGAGGGTCGTGCAGTAATTATCAACGAGGATAAAAAACTAGCTAAAAAAAGGGCACTGGATGATGCACTTTACCTTGCAAGTCTGAGAGGCGGAGCAAAAGTTGATGGATACTCGAATGTTGATAGTCAAACACGACTAAATGAGAACCTGCTAGTCAGACCTTCATCTACAATCACAGACTTTGTTATAATAGATGAAAGCTCTGATAAGACTCATTATTCAGTAAAGATTAAAGCATATTTAGTAAATGTTAATTCAACATCTAGTTGTAACGAAAGAGCTTATGTAAACGTATCGTATTTATCTCCTCACTTTACAGTTTCGAGTGAATTAGATCCATGGACTCATAAACTACCTAAGGCAATTTCTTATAATATAAAAAAAAGTTTAAAAAAAATCGATTTCATTAGATTAAAAGATAAATCTAATACTTTTTTTAATCCAAAAAGTCTTTCTATCAAATCATCAGATTTAGATTATAATAATTTAGTAGACGGCAAAGCAGTCTCAGTTAAAGATGGAGAGTTTGCTGTACATCCAACAATTCTTATTGATAGTACTAATGGAAAGATTGGTAGATTCTCTAGAGAGTTATTAGTAAATTTGACCTTAGATATTTATGAAAATAGGAATTTTCAATTGGTAAATAGTTTAGAATATCAGTTTTCTCTTCTTTTAGGACAAAAGACAGGGTATCAATATATTGATGCTTTCTATAAACAGCCATACGATAAAATTAAAGTATTGGTAGATAAAAGTTTATCTAAAGTTCAATATAGAATAATGGATCAATTAAAATGTCACCCACTCGAGGCATTGGCAAGAAAAGTTGATAACAAAATCATTGTTTCTTTAGGTGCTAACCAAGGATTGCGTAAAGGAAAGGTTGGTATAGTTTCACCAAATGGAAACGACATGAATATGAACGACTGGATTGTAGTAACAGTAAAAAATACAAATGGTGATTTTTCTGAGATCGAACCACTTAATCCTAATAATGAAAACGATGTTATTGAAGGAAAATTTATTAAATTTTTAAAATAGGAATATGAAATGAAATTACGACTTTTTATAATAATTTTAATAATCTTAACTGTTTCAATAAACAAAGCTTCATCCAATGAGCCTTTTGTAGTCCTAGACTATAATCAAGGTAGTGGAAGAGATGGTAAGCTGAATAAAGAAAATATTTTTGTTAAGAATCAGGGTTACAGCGTGAAACATAAGATAAAAAATGGTGAATCATTAAGTGATATACTTAAAAAATATTATGGTAATAGTGGGTTAAACATGAGAATTATTGAAGTTTCTTTGATTGAAATAAATAAACATGCTTTTGTTAGAAAAAATCCTAACTATATGTTTGCGGGAAAAACATTAACTATTCCTTCAATTAATCAAATTATGAACTTGGTTAAAAATAAAAAAAATTATAGTTCAACACAAAGTTCAAGACGCGAACATATTTACTTCTTCAGTCCATAAACTATGAAAATGATTTTTAAAATAACATTATTTACTTTTACTTTTTTAAGTACGACTAATTTACTTTCAAATACTATTAATGGAGTGGAACTGAAAAATATAGTAAACAGTTGGCTTGAAGAGCGCGATCAACTCTCAAACATAAATATGTTAGATGAAATAAAGTATCCATTCTGTGAAAGATCAAAAATTATAATAAGCGACATATCTGGAAATTATAATTTGATTAAAATTAAATGTGTGGATAAAAATCCATGGCAGCTAATCCTAAGAAATAAAAAAATAAGAGAATTTTCTGGTAAAACAAAAAAAACTATAAAAACCTATGCTCTTAAAAGAAATCTAAAAAATGGGACAATATTGACAAAAGAACATTTAAAAGAAATAAACAAAAAAGTAGTGGGTCAGAGTGTTTATATTACAAATTATTCAGATATTCTTGGTAAAAAGCTAAAAAGAAATATGAATAAAAATATTTCACTTCAATTTAATGATTTACAAAATGATTGGTTAATAGAAAAGAATTCTATAGTAACAATAATCAATAATAAAGCTAATATAACTATCAAAGAGTCTGGAATTGCTATGGAAAGTGCTAATTTTATGGATAGATTGATTGTTAAAAATGTAAAAAGTGGTAAGGTAGTTCATGTATATGCAAAAAATAAAAAAAATGTTGTATTTAACCCTAAACAATTTAAGCCCAATGTCGTTAATAATTAAAAGGATTATAAAATGATTGACCAAATTAAACCAAAAAACTTAGGAACAGACTTTAATACAAAGGTTTCCGGAGATTCTGCATCTCAAAAGGTTGTAGATTCTAAGGTTGCGAAAGTCAGTCAAACAAATAAAGATGTTGAATCTAACTATGGAAAAGTGTCGCAGTTCATTTCCAAAGAAAAGGTAAAAAAAATGGCAAGCGAACCACCTATCGACAAAGTAGCTGTTTCAAGGATCAAATCAGCAATAGCCAATGGGTCATATCCTCTTGACTTAGATAAATTGGCTGATGCTCTTTTGGATGCTCATAAAGAATTAAAATAAGTTTCATTTAATGAAACAAGCACTTGATCTACTTCTTTCAACCTTAAAAAAATTGGAAAAAACCAGTAAAACTGACGATATTACTAAATTAGAGGAAGAGATATCCCTCATAATCAAAGATCTAACTAGTTCGCTAGCAGAAAATAAATACTCAAAAGATGATGATTTAAAAAGTAGAATTGGTGAATTAGGTGAAGTAATTAAAAATCTCAATAAAAATCATGAGAAACAAAGCAAGGTTTTAGAAGAATTCATGAAATATATTAAAGACAGAAAAATTAATTAAAGTTGTGATAAGTTATATATAATAATATCATAATATAATGAATTTTCTCAATGATTGGATAAAAAATGATCCCTCTGGAACCATTGTTACTCTTTTTTTAGTATTTACAGTTATTATAATAAGTTTGGTTTTGATTGCATATCTGATTGATCATAAGAAAAATAAGCAAAATTTACAAAGAATCTTTATGCTTGAAAGGGCTATTAAAGATTTAATTGAACAATTTAGAGCATTTGAATTACTTTTTTCAGATCAAAAAAGAACAATACAGGATTATAAATATTCATTAGAGAAAATTGATCTAGAAATTGCAAGACTAGCCGACTCCTCAAGTGGTGAATCTAAAATTACATTAGCTATTCAAATGGCAAATCAAGGTAAATCTATTTCTGAAATATCGGAGGCTACTAACTTGTCAACCGAAGAAGTTGAACCGATAATTAAGTATCACGGTAAAAATTAGTTACATTTTAAAAGTTTCTTTAGCGCACTTTACATTGAGAATTAAATTATCCACCCTTGCTTCTATTTTATCAGTTTGCCTATATATTTTTATAACAAAATCTTCTAATTCTTGAACTAAGTACATTTTTTGATCACTTATATAAGTAATTTTAAACTTATGTAAATAATCACCTATCTCAACATCTACTTCATCTCCTTGATCATAATCTTTAACAAAAATTTTATTTAAATTAACGCGATTTGGTTGACATTCGTATGTTTCATATTTGAACCTTACAAAAAGATCTTCACAGCCAGAAATAATTATTAAACAAAAAATAATTAAAACTATTTTTGATTTATTCATCAAGTATATACTCATTGATTTATCGAATTAATATTCATAAACAACTTTATCAAGTTTTATTTATAAACTTTTTTCAGCCTTTATTTGTATCATTAGCTTCATCTACTGGTTTATCTT
>CENJ01330777.1_pt1 | contig 12459 bp, 14 predicted proteins | sample 356161 | NCBI WGS metagenome assembly CENJ01 (sample SAMEA2619531, study PRJEB7988) | marine metagenome | biome: marine biome (ENVO:00000447); feature: surface water layer (ENVO:00002042); material: "saline water (ENVO:00002010), including plankton (ENVO:xxxxxxxx)" | depth 5 m
AAACTATTAAAAAATAAATTTATATGAGATAAGTAATTATGAAATCACACAGAGTATTTATAATTGGTGAAATAGGAATTAATCACAATGGCTCTATTGAAAATGCAATTAAATTAATCGATTTTGCAAAAAAATACGATTTTGATGCAGTAAAATTTCAAAAAAGAACAATAGATTTAGTTTTTTCTTCTCAGGAATTAGACAAAGAAAGAGAAACTCCTTTTGGAAATAAAAATGGAGATCTGAAAAGGGGATTAGAGTTTAATAAAAAAGAATATGATATTATAGACGAGCATTGTAAAAAAATTGGTATTCAGTGGTTTGCATCTCCTTGGGACTTAGAGTCTTATAAGTTTTTATTAAATTATAAACCAAAATATATGAAAGTTGCATCTTGTCTCCTAACTATTGAACCTTTAATTCAAGAAATATCTAAAAATAATTCCTATAAAACATTTATTTCAACTGGGATGTCAACAATAGAGGAAATTGATAAAGCTGTTAATATTTTTAAAAAGAATAATAATGACAATTTTGAATTAATGCATTGCGTATCAACCTACCCATGTAAGAGTGAAGAAGTTAATTTAAATATTATTAAAACCTTGAGAGAAAAATATAATTGCAATGTAGGTTATAGTGGACATGAAGAAGGCATACAAATTTCAAGTGCCGCTGTAGCACTGGGTGCAACATCGGTAGAAAGGCATATAACTTTAAATAGAACTATGTTTGGATCCGATCAGGCGGCATCAATTTCACCAGAAGGCATGAGAATTCTCTCAAGAGATATAAGAATTATAGAAAAAGCAATGGGAAGTGCAGAAAAAAATATTTTAGAAAGTGAAAAGCCTATAAGAAAAAAATTGTCTAACTTATATTGGTTGAAGGATTTTTAATTTAAATCCTACAGAAATTGAAAGAATATTGTGGTTATTGTTTTAACAGGGTCTGGAAAAGGTATTGGTGCATATTTGTTTGAGAAATTAAGTCAAAAACATAATGTCATTGGCATATCAAGGTCTGATGGCAAGAGAACAACTTTTAAAGCTAATGTTTCTAACCAAGAAGAGATAAAAAAAATATTTACAAAAATAAATGAAATTGATGTTTTAATTAATAATGCATCAATTTCAGTTTCAAGCAAAGACGTTATTCATAATTTTGATAAAATTGTTTCAACTAATTTAAATGGTACGTTTTATTGTTCATATTATTCAATTCCAAAATTAAAAAAATCAAAAATTAAAAAAATAATTAATATTTCAAGTATTAATGCTCATGTTGGTCTTCCTAATAATCCTGGATATATAGCATCAAAAGGAGGAGTTAATGCATTAACTAGATCCTTAGCAGTTGATTATGGTGAGAGCGGAATTAAAGTTAATTCAATATCTCTTGGTTATATAAATGCAGGAATGTCTAAAAAAAGTTATTTTAATAAAACTAAAAGAGAAGAAAGATCAAAAAATACTATTTTAAAAAAGTGGGGTTCAAAAAAAGATGTATTAAATGCAGTTAATTTTTTAATAGATGATAAATCAAACTATATAACTGGCTCAGACTTGGTAGTTGATGGAGGGTGGTTGGCAAAAGGATTAAAATGAGAATAGGGTTTATGCAGGGGCGTTTAGTAGATAGTGAAAAAAAAAATTTACTTCAATATTTTCCAGCCAAACAATGGAAAAAAGAAATTATTCTTTCAAAAAAAATCGGTTTCAATATTATAGAATGGACTATAAATTATGAGAATATAAATAATAATCATTTATATAACTCAAATAAAAACAAAGAATTATTAAAATTTTTAAAAGTAAACTCTATTAAAATTCCAAGTGTTACCTGTGATTTTTTTATGCAGAAACCTTTTTTTAAAAATAAAAAATTTAAAAATACAATAACAGATCTGAAAAAAGTAGTTAGATTATCAAAAAAAGTAGGTGTAAATTTTATAATTCTCCCCTTGGTAGATAATTCGACTGTAGAAAATAAAATTCAAGAGCAGAAACTTATAAGTGAAATGAAAAAGTGTTCGAAAATTTTAAATAAAAATCAAAAAATTTTATTTGAAACTGATTATCCTCCAGACAAAATTATTTTATTTTTAAAAAAACTTAATACAAAATTTGGTATAAATTATGACACAGGAAATAGTGCGTCTCTAGGATATAATTTTGATGAAGAAAAAAAATATTTTAAACATGTTTATAATATACATTTAAAAGATAGGCTTTTTAGAGGTCATTCGGTAAGACTGGGAAAAGGTGATTATAATTTTAGAAAATTTTTTTTATATATTAAAAAGCTTAAATATAAAGGTAATTTAATATTACAAACTGCAAGATCAAAAAAACATATCGAAGAAATAATTTTAAATAGAAAATTTGTTACAAAATATTTATGAAGAATATATTAATTTGTGGTGCTTCTAAAAATCTAGGAAAATATATTTTAGAAAAATTTAGTAAAAAAAATAACGTAATTGGAATATCTAGATCAGATGTAAATAAAAAAAATTATTTCAAATTAGATTTGAGCTCTAAGATTCAAACAAAAAAAATTTTAAATAAAATAAAAAGAATACACAAGAAACTTGATGCTATTATATTTTGTGTAGGAAACAGTAAAAAAAATTACAAAAACTTTGCAAATTCAGATAATTTTAAAGAAGCTTTTAATTATAATTTTTATTCATTTGTTAATTTACTAGATTGTTATTTAGAAACTTTTAAAACAAAGCCTACAAAAATAATTGTAATCTCATCAATTGCTGGTTTAACTAATATTAATGCACCTATTTCTTACTCCTTAGCGAAAAATGCATTAAATTTTTACTGCAAAATTCAATCAAAAGAGTTAGCAAGGAAAAAAATCTTTATAAACATTATTTCTCCAGGAAATATATTAATGGAAAATAATAATTGGTCAAAAAAAATAAAAAAGAATAAAAATTTAGTCAAAGAATATATTTATAATAATGTGCCTAGCAATAAATTTTGTGATCCAAATGAAATTTATAAAATTTGTGATTTGATAGTTTCAAATGACACAAATTTTGTGGGATCAAATATTGTAGTTGATGGGGGACAAGTTTTATGATCAATCATCAAAAAAATATAATTTTAACAGGTGGACTGGGTTTTCTTGGTTCATTTTTTTCAAAAATGCTAATTAAAAAAAATTTTAATTTAATTATTATTGATAAAATTAAACCTAAAACATTAATACAAAAAGAGATTGTCCAAGAGTGTTTTTTGTTTAAACAATTAGATATAAGTAATGAAAAGAAAGTTTATGAATTTTATCAAGAACTTAAATCGAAAAAAGTATCAATTAATTATTTAATAAATAATGCAGCTATAGATTCTGTTCCAAAAAAAAATCAAAAGAAAAATCACTTACCAAGTGTAAAGATTTGGGATGAAGAAATTGGTGTTTCTTTAACTGGTTCATATTTAATGATTAAATATTTTGGAGAAGATATGTTAAAAAGAAATTTTGGCAAGATAGTAAATATCGGTTCTGATTTATCTGTTATCGCACCAAATCAAAAAATATATAAAGATTTTGAAAATTTTCTTAAGCCAGTAACTTACTCAGTAATTAAGCATGGACAATTTGGACTTACAAAATATTTTGCATCTTTATATGCAAAAAATAATGTTCAAGTAAATATGTTGTCTCCTGGCCCAATTTTTAATAATCAAAAACCAAGTTTTGTTAAAAATTTAAAAGATATCATTCCAATGAACAGAATGGCAAATAGAGAAGATTTAAAGGAAACTTTATTGTTTATGTTGAATGAAGAAAACAATTATCTTACAGGTCAAAACATAATAGTTGATGGAGGTAGAACAATAATTTGAAAAATATTATTAATATCTCAATACTAAAAAAAAAATTAAAAGGTCCAATATTTTCCATCATAACTCCCTTCAACAAAAAAGGAGAAATAGATTATGATGCTTTAAAACTTTATTTGAATTATCTTTATTTAAATGGTGCAAAAAATTTTTATGTAATGGCATACAATTCAAGATTGACATTACTAAATGAAAGAGAAATTTTAAAATTAAATACTTTTTGTATAAAACAAGTTAAAAAATTGAATAAGGAAAATATAATTATTTGTGCTGACCCTTATCATTGTTCAACAAGTCAAAGCATTAAATATGTAAATTATTACAAAAAAAAAGGTGCTGATATAGTTAGTCTTATCTTCGGTGAAAAATTTTATTCAGAATTTCAGGTATATAATCATTTTAAAGAAGTGCATAATAAAACTAGTTGTTTTTTATTATTGCACCAACAAGCTTTAGAAAACGGAATTTCTGCTAATCCATCACAAGTTTTTTACCCAATTAAAGTTCTAAAAAAAATATCAAACTTAAAAAGATTTGTAGCTATGAAAGAGGACGCTAAAGATGAAAAATATACAAAACTTATATGTAAAGAAATTTCAAAAAAAATGATAATAATTACCTCTGGGGGTGGCAAGGGTCAGTGGTTAAAGGCATCTAAATATAATTGTGAGTCTTGGCTGTCTGGTGTGTCAAATATTGATCCTAAAATTGCAATTGATTTTTATCATTATTATAAAAAAAAAGATAAAAAACAAATTAATTTAATTATAAAAGTCATCGAGCAGCCTTTCTTTAAAATTAAAGATAAATATGGTTGGCATCTTACAATTAAAGCTTTTTTAGAGTTAAATAAAAATTTTAAAAGATATGAAAGAGCACCTTTAAAAGAAATTGAGAGTAATGAAATGCAAGAATGTAAAAAAGTTTTTGAAAATATTAAAAAGCAAATTCAATTAAAAAAAATGAATAAGTATTTTTCATAAAAAATTTTTTTTAATTTATGATAAATTTAATTGATAAAAAATAATGAAAACTTCTCCAGAAACTATTTGCTTTATACCTGCAAGATCAGGATCAACAAGAATTAAAGATAAAAATATTAAAAAATTAAACAAATATCCCTTAATTTACTGGACAGTGTATAAGGCAATAAAGTCAAAAAAATTTGATAAAATTATATTCAGTTCAAACACTGAAAAGTATTTTCAAATTTTGTTGAAATATTTAAAGAAAAATAAATTAAATCATAAAAATTTAATTTTTGACAAAAGAGAAATATCTCATTCTAAAAAAAAATCAAAAATTTTTGATTACATAAAGTCTGATCTAATAAAAAAATTTAAATTTAAAAAAAAAGATCTTTTAGTGCAATTGATGCCAACTTGTCCATTTAGATCGTTAAATTCAATCCAAAAAGCTATTGAATTTTCTCAGACAAATAAAGTAAACTGTTTTTCTGTTTCTGAGTATGACTTCCACCTATCATTTAGTTTTTCAATTGATAAAAATAAATGGACTCCAGTATTTAAAAATTCTCCAATGATTACAGGATCCACTCAAAGTCAAAGTCAAAAAAAATATTATCACCCAAATGGCGTTATAAATTGCTTATTTATAAACACCTTAAATAAAAACAAAAAATCTATATATGATAATTCTCTACCAATAATTGTACCAAAAATTGAATCATTTGACATAGATACAGAAGAAGATTTTAAAATTTTAAATAGGATTTCTGGAAATGATCTACTTAAATCATAAAAATTTTAAAATTTATATAATCTTCCATTTTTAGAATATGGTTGAAAAATAGGAAACATCTCAATTATTTTATTATACTGTTCAATAAATTTTTCTGGCATTTCACTATTATCTACAATTAATTTTTCTTTCTCAAATCTTTCAAATTTTCTTCCCATTGTATGAGGTATATTCTTTGAAATTATATCTGAGCTCTCAATTTTATAATTTTCACCACTTTGTTGAACTAGTTTTAAATTAATATTTGGCAATTTTAAACCTGTCATTTGGAAAATACGCTCTAGTTGTCTTTTTGGGTTTAATATTAAATCATCAAAATAAATCGTTAAATGATTTGGATTGTCAACCTCACTGATTATTTTGGCAAAGTTTTTTGTGTAACTAACGCCTAATCTGTGGTTCTCTTTAAAAACTTTATGATCACTTAAACTTCGCGAAATAGGGTTTCTAATAACCGATACCCAATAATGGTTTGGATTTCTTAACCATTTATTTATATAGGAATATCCTTGATTCCAACGAAATGCTAATAAATCAACTTTAAATTCTTTCGATAGATTTTGATAGAAATTATCTAAATCTTGATAATTTTTAATTTCTAAAAATTCTATTAGATTATCCCACTCATTTATTGAAAAATAATCTATTTGGTTTTTTTTGTTTATAACTTTCAGACTATTTTTTTTTAATAACTCTAATGATAAAAAAATTGGAGTAAATTTTTGTAATTTTCCAAGATTTGGCATATTTTTTTTAATAGTTAACAAAAAATTAGAGAGAAAATTATATTTTTGAACTATTTTAATTTCTTTATTTGACTCAATTAATGGACATAATGCGTAGTCTCTTTTGCCTTTACCAATGTCGCAAGCATAAAATTCATGAAAAATACCACGATAACATTTTGACGTTTCTTGTGAGTGTATTAAACTTGACAACAAAGTAGTTCCAGATCTTGCCAAACCATCTATAACTAAAATTTTACTCATTTTATTTAATTAAATTTAAACCTTAATACAAATAGGTACCTCATTGCTTCCAAATTTTATTAGATCAAAATCATTTTTTTTAGCAAAGTCTATAATAGCTTCAGTTTCACTACCTTGAGTTTTTTCATCAACCACAATCAATCCTCCAGGTGTCATATATTTTAGAAAGTTTTCCATACTGTTTATTGCTGGTAAGTATGCATTACAATCAATATATAATAAGGCAAATTTTGCTTTACCTTTGTGAAATTTTTTTCCTTGATGATTGTTTAACACTTCAGGTACAGTTTTTATAGCATCACCTTCAAATATCTCAATTATATCACTAACGTTATTATTTTCACACCTTTCAAGAACTTTTTTTCTACTATTATTCTTCCACCGATCTTGATCCAAATGCTTATCTCTTACCAAGTCTTTGGAAGTGAAACCATTAAATGTATCAAAACCGATATACTGACGAACAGATTGCTCATTATGCATTTTTATCAATCGACCAAACAATAAAGCATTTCTTCCATCTGCTACCCCAATTTCAGCAATGTGTCCGGGTATATGCTTTATTTTTAAGTAGAGATTAGAAATCCAAAGTAAATATTCTAAATCGTTGTCATCTATTATTTTTTTTGAAGTATTTTTCAGAAATAGTTTAGCTAGTTTTTTCATTATGATAGTTAAATAATTCAAGATATTGACTTATAATATTAACATCATTTTATAATTTTATTTATAATATTTTTAATATAATTTTTTTTTGAATTATATGATGGTCTTTCAAAGTCAAACCTTAAAACTTTTCTATTAAAACCCTCTTTAATTATACCAGCTTTATGGGGTACATTAGTGTCAAAGAATATTACATCACCCGCTTCACCTAACATTGGAGTTAAATTTTCTTGAATTTGATTTTTATTAACAATGTTTAAGCCTTTTATCTTATAATCTTTGGGCAATTCTTTTCTTATTTTTTCTATATCAATATTATTTTTTACTTTACCAAGATGGATTGGTCCATGTTCTAAAGAAATATCATGAAGATAAACCATTGCTTTTAAAAATCTTTTTTTATCAATATGAGGCACATACGGAAGAATATTTTTTTTAGTATCATCAGATTTAGAATTAACCAACCATAATTTGTTAAATTTCAAATCTTTTGCATTAATAAGCATCCGAAATTTATCATTGATTTTACTTATAGCTAACTCAAATAAAGGTTCTTTTGAAATGGTATCTTTGTTAAACTCTCTAATGTTTAAATTATCATTTTGGTAAACTTTTTCTTTAAAAATCAAATTAAATTTATCAAGAAGAGTATTAGTAAATTCTTTACTAAATAGCGCATTCTCTTTAGTGAAAAAAAAATTATCCATAATTTTTAATATTTATAGGTTATCATCAACAATTACTATCTTAAAGATTTTTTTTAAGTTTCATTAATCATCTTCTATTATTTTTGAATTCAGATTAAAATAGAGATTAATAACATTCTATCAATAAACCTAAAAATTTTTAGAAAATTAAGAATATTTGCTAATAAAAAAAGTTTAAAATATAGTTAATCCACCTAATTTTATGAAAAAAAAAAATTATAAATGGACATTTAATGAAGTTCTTGAAAAATTTGAATTTATTGAAAAGGAATTGTGTTTAGATAAATCGATAATATTAGGTGTGCCATGGTGGGACATGTTTAGATATAGACTCTTTAAACACCTTTTATCTGAATTAGGCTGTAGAGATAAAAAAAGTAAGGAGAAAGAAATTTCATTAAAAAATATTATATTTTTAAAATTAATAAGAATATTTAACGTATTAAAAAATTTAATTCAATTTGTTACACCTAGATCACCATTGTGGATTGATAATAGAAGTAATATTATTTTAGGTCATCCACGCCGAAAACTGGAAAAAGGTTGTTACATTGATCCTTATTCTGATCCATTTATAGATTTATTTCCATCTCCAAATAGTTTTTCAGTAATTGAGCGAAAAGATTTTAATGGCCATCTTTCTCCACCAAAAACAAAAAAACTTTTTTATGCAGATTCATTATACAATTTTGCATATATAATTTCAAAATTTAAAAAAATAAAATTTACTCAAAAAGATCTATTAATTATTTCTCGTCTTGAGGAACTCTTGTTCAAGGAATTTTCTTGCAAGATAAATATTTACAAAAAAGTTTATGAGGTAGTTCAAAAATGGCTTGGTTTATATCCACTCATGCAATTATTTTTTAGATTTAAAAAGCCAAAACTTTTATTTATTGTTGTAAGTGCCGGACACGAAGCTATTATCTCAGCTGCCAAATCCCTTGGAATAACTACTATTGAATTACAACATGGCACTCCCGCAAGAGGCAAACTTAACTACGATTACACATCTGGAATTAAAAAAACTTCATTTCCAGACTTTTTTTTATCTTTTGGTAATTATTGGCCTCCAGATTGCAAACTTCCATTAGATGAAAAAAAAATAATTTCGTTTGGAAACCCATATTTATTTAGTAAAATTTCTCAATATTCCAACATATCAAAGGAGAATCGACTTGTGGTAATCTCCCAAGCTGACCTTGCTAAAGATTTGTCTCAATTTGCTCAAGAAATTAGCAAGAGATTTTCTAAAAACCTTATTGTAGAATATAAGCCACATCCTTATGAGTTTAATGGTCCTGAGCCAGAATATTTCCGTCAACTTAGAAATTCTGGAGTAGTAATTTCTGATAAAGATGAGGATATTTACAAAATTTTTGCAAGATCTAGCTGGCAAGTAGGTGTTTTTTCAACCGCACTTTATGAAGGTTTGTATTTTGGTGTTAGCTGTTTTATTTTAAATATTAATGGTTCTGAGCATATGAAAAAGTTAATTGAGCATAATTATGCAAGACTTATTTCTACAGTAAAAGATATCGATTTAGATTACAAGGTTGATAATGACAAGATAAAAGAAATTTTTTCTCCCCCTAGTCGTGAAAAAATTAATTTCATAATAAATTTATCTAAATAATCAATTAATTTTTTGATAACTTTATCAATTTCTTTTGAGATATATAAAATAAATAATTTTATATTTATCTAAAAGATAGAATTTTAATTATTAGATAAAAGACTAATCATTAAAAAAAGTTTTAAGATATTTACTTGAACCAGATAACTTTGAAGCTGTGAATAAATTTATATTGTAATTATTAATTAATTTATTTTCAAGTTTTGGTAGTATTAGTTCTAAACAATTAGCAGTGGGATGCTGGTTTTTATTGTTTCTCCACTGTTTATCATAAACATTTTCAACATGTGGGGGAATTAACTCAGAGTATTTTTTTACATAATTAACTTGATCAAAAAAATAATCACCATGAAAATCAATTCCATGTAAAACTATTTTTTTAAAACCCAAGTATTTAGCAAAAATTATAGCAGTAATAACTGAAGAACATGACTCTCTAAAATAATCCTCATCATTAAAAAGTAAATTATCGATTGTATTATTTATAGTAAAATCAGAAATATTATAATGAGGAATGACCAAATCTCTAATAAACAAAGCTTTATCTTTATAAGTTGTATATGCTAAATCAATATCATTTTTTTCTTGCCATAAATTTTTGAAAATAAGTATTGTTTTTTCTTTATCAATAAATTTATCTAGGGCTTTATTTTGGGCTTTTAATAAATCAAGATTTTTCTTTGAAGCATTTTCAATAAAATAAATATTAAATTTTATATCTAACAAACATGAAAAACCAAATCCAATGTGAAAGAAATCTTCCCTGTCTTTTATATAATTTTTTGTATTATCTGCTGTGCTTCCAGACCCCCATATATGACATGAGTCATACTTATGATTAAATAAATATTTAAAATCTGAGGGAGAATAAAATTTTATTTTTTTTCTAAAAGATTGCTCAATTTTATTAAATTTTTTTTTATGTATTTTTATAGATCTATTTGTGATTAATTTATTAGCTAGATTAAACCTACATAACTCTATCTTTATTTTTTTAAATATTTTGCCCATGGTTAATTAGAGCATATATTTTAATTTTGATAATTCATCGATAGATTTGATTTTATTAACTATATTTTTTGGGATTTTATTTTCATTTTTATCATTAAAAAAAACAAAATTTATATTTGCATTAATACTGAATTGAAAATCAAAAATAGTATCACCAATATAAGTAAGATTTTTAGTTTTATTTGGGTATTTAGATAATAAAAAATTTATTAAATTTTTATCTGGTTTATTAAATTCCGTATCATCACTACATATTATTAAATCAATTTTTTTTGGTATTAATCTATTAATTGCTTCAAAACTTTTACGGGGCTTTGAGGTAATTATTGATATTAAATAACCATTATTATTTAAAAAATGAATTAAGTCTTTTGCTCCTTTAATTAATTTAACTTTATGAGCTCTTTTTTTTGTTTCATTAAAATAAAGTTTTTTTATTTCTATTGATGAACTAGATAAACCTAGTCTATCCATTATTATATTAAATGGAAGTCCAGTAAATTTTTTATATTCTGAAAAAGATATATTAAGGTTGAATTTATTACATACCACTTTCCATGCTTCTGACATTATTGGAAATGAATTAATTAATGTACCATCAAGATCAAAAATTATATGTTTATTCATTAAATTGGTTTAATTTTTTTTATAAATTTTTTGTAAATTATATCATCACTCATCATTCTCAGAGATTTCTGATAATCTTCCAATGTATCAACTGCAAGACTACTCCCTTGCATCTGAAACGTTCCGATAGAAATATCATTTTCTAGCAATCTCAATAATTCTATTTTTTCAATTTTTTCTAAATTTTGTGGTTTAAATTTATTAAAACTTTTTAATATTTTTCCTGTAAATCCAATTATACTTAAATGTTTTTTCAAAGGTTGCTTTTCTTTACCAAAAAAGAATGGTGAGTCTGCTCTCGTCATCCATAAAATTTTTTTATTTGACTCTATAATTTTTACTCGATTGGGATTATTAGCTTCATATAACTTTTGATAAGGTACAATACACTGAAATTTTTTTTTTTGAATTTCTGCAAATACTCTCTCAATATCTTTAGGCTTAGCGAATACTTCGTCTCCTTGAAGGTCAACTATGAGATCATTATCTTTTAAATTAATAATCTTAACAGCCTCTGCTAATCTTTCCGTTCCATTCATATGATCAGATTTAGTAATACAAACTTCAATATTGTATTTCTCACACTCCCAACAAATTTCTGGGGAGTCTGTGCAAACTATAACTTTATGGATTTCTTTACATAATTTAGCTCTTAAAGCTACATGGATAATTATAGGTAGATTTAATATTTTTTTTAATGCTTTTCTTGGTAGCCTAGTACTTTCTAGTCTTACTGGAATTAAAATATATTTTTTCAATTTTATATAGGTATTAGCTTAATTAAAATTTAATAGTATTATTCTTGTTTATCATTAATATTAATAAACTCTATAATATATTTTTACTAAATCTTTAAAAAAAATTACTTATAATATAATCTAATATTGATTTTGAATGAATACTTTAATACCAACCAATAACTACTAATTAAAATTGTTAAAATTTTTATTTAAACTATTACCACTTAAAATTAGATTTGCAATTAAAGCTATATTTAATATTGAAACTAAATTTAATAATTTAGATTTAAAAAGGATACCGTATAATTATAAACTTTTAAAAGGACCTGTTTATTATGTAATCTTTATTAGAGATAAAGGTCATGGTTTTTTTTCAAATTTCTATCATGTTTTATTTCATATTTCGATTGCTGATTTTTATAATTGGATACCAGTGGTTGACATGGAAAATTATAGAAA
>CENJ01038109.1_pt1 | contig 12456 bp, 10 predicted proteins | sample 356161 | NCBI WGS metagenome assembly CENJ01 (sample SAMEA2619531, study PRJEB7988) | marine metagenome | biome: marine biome (ENVO:00000447); feature: surface water layer (ENVO:00002042); material: "saline water (ENVO:00002010), including plankton (ENVO:xxxxxxxx)" | depth 5 m
TTTGAAAAGGCCTACCACAACTTCGCCGAAGCTATTATCGAGGCATAAGTTGAGGGTGCGATTTCGACTCCCAGCACCTCTACCATTTTGCCTAGTGTTTATGTGGCTTCAGGGGCTATTGCCAAATTACTGCCGGATTATTGCCGAATTTCACAAGATTGGCCTCATTGGCACTAGCTCAATTATCGTCATTTCGCTTGGACAATTAAACCGTAATGGAGGCAGTCCATGTCGTCGATTCGAACCGACGCCAGCTGATACATTGAGGTAAGGAATTCCTACACGGCGGAAGCCTTTCGCCCATTCCGCTGGTACTTCACTATCGATCACCAAAGGACCGTAAAAGGGTAGATTGACTTGCCCTCCATGCGTGTGCCCTGCGAGGCAGAGGTCGATGGGCGATTCCGCCACCGCCAAGGCGTAATTTGGCGAATGCCCTAACAAAATACGGAAATCATTTGGGTCAGACTGCTCTAACCACTGATCAATCGAGCGCATTGCCCATTCAGCCGACTTCGATTGGTAGAGGCTCAGGCCATGAAGATTGAGCGCACCTGCGCCAACCTCGATTCGTTGATCGCGCGACGAAAGCATGACCAAGGGCTCCAGCGCATCCGCTTTATAACGATAGAGCTCTCGCTCCGTATCCCCAAAAACAGCGTAAGTGCCAAGACGCGGATTCACTCGTTTGATGAGTGCATGTAGCTTAGCCCACTCACTCTCAAAAGTTGCGGGTGCGACGACTTGAAGAAAATCGCCTGTGTTTATGATGATGTCTAGCCGCAATGACTCTATGCGCTCAAAGATCTCATTTTGGTAAGCCCCTATTGCCCCGGCCTGAATATCGGCGATGTGCAAAATACGAACGGGCTGATCCAATTTAGGCGTTTCTAAACGTATATGTCGTATGACAAGACGCTCGGGCTCCACGTGGGTCACATAATATCGCAGAGCGAAGAGATCTAGCCCAAGAAAGGCATAGATGCTCGCTACACGTATCAGCGACCTGCGCGAGCTCGTCCAAGTCACGGCCAAGCCTAAACAGAATAGCGCCACGCCAAGTAAAATCAGTGGCAGTTCCATCAAATTAAAATTATAGGCACGATGAATGATCGTAAAATTGGGATCGAGCATGCCGTCCTCCACGTAGAAATAATTACGAGCGATCACATAGGACACAATCGCCAGACCAAGCCAGAGTGCTGTCTTAAAGATAAATCCGCTACGTGAACGCGAGGCCACATCTGTCATCCCGAGTTCTGTGAATCCCGTAGTCATACTGCAGTTTGCCTCCTGACGATTAAACGTATCCCAAATGGGATTAAGGCAATCGCACCCAAAAACCAGCAGAGCGATAACTCAACAGGCGCACGGAATCCACTGCGCATCGCTTTTTGATAAATCATGACTCCCATAAACAAATTAATAATCTGCAGATTACAAAACAGAATCAAAAAGGAAATCGGGTGATTGACGAAATTACGCACGGATTCGTAGTTCGCGATTGATTTGATCTCAGGCAAAGACGCCGTATGGTATGATTTCCAGGTTAACACTAGGAGAATCACCGTAAATAGCGGCACTACCAGCCAAGGCTGTGCGACCTGCCGTAAATAAGGCGCACTGGGAAACCCAATCATCGCGATCCAGAATGGAGCCGTCATCAGCGTGATTGCCATGAACGTGGCATCCAAATCACCCGCTCCAAACAATTCAATGAACCAAATAGGCATAATGCTTCCCTGATTATGAGCAGAGAGTTCCGTGTTGATATTCTTTTAACATGAGAAAATTATTATAACCACTTCCTAATCGATGCCGTCGACGATCTTCTCATAGGCCTCAACATAGCGATCCAAAGTGCCCGCGAGCACCTCTGCGGGCAGTGCAGGGGCAGGAGGTGCTTTATCCCAATCCAGAGACTCCAGATAGTCGCGCACAAATTGCTTATCATAAGAAGCTTGTGCATCTCCGGGCGAATAGTTGTCCTTCGGCCAGTAGCGGGACGAGTCAGGCGTCAGAATTTCGTCGATCAAGTAAAGCTGCCCCTCCGCATCTGTGCCGAACTCAAATTTCGTATCGGCTAGGATAATGCCCGAAGCGTCCGCACGCTCCACACCCATCTGGTAAAGCTTGATGCTCAGGTCATGCACCCGCTGAAAGAGATCTTCGCCAATCAACTTGGCCGCATCGACACAATCTATCGGCATATCATGGCCACTAGCCGCTTTCGTCGTCGGTGTAAACAAAGGTTTTGGCAACTGACTACTCTCCAGCAAATCTTCTTTTAGGTCATATTCAAAGAGTTTACCTGATTGCTCATAGGCCTTCCAACCAGAACCAGAAAGGTATCCACGCACCACCGCTTCAATTGGCAGTGGAGTTAACTTTTTCACGATCATACTGCGATGCTGGAGCTCCGGGTAGTCTTTGCCCAGCGCCACAATTCTTGCCGCGTGGTCGTCCACCAGATGATGTGGTGTGATCGCGTCTGCTTGTGCGAACCAATAGAGGCTGATCTGCGTAAGTAGGATGCCCTTCCCCGCTAAGCCCTCTTGCATCACAACGTCGAAGGCTGAAACGCGGTCAGTCGCTACCATCAGGAGCGCGTCGCCCATATCGAAGACCTCGCGTACTTTGCCTGTCGCAACGAGGGGATAGGGTAAGCTCTCCACCTTCTGGAGCGCTTGCTTGGGCATAGGAAATGGTAAATCAAAAACAGCCATGCAATCTAGATGAATGACATAGGTGCTCTGCGCAAATGGATATTAGAGGCCTGGGCTAAAATGTGGCATTTTCTGAAAAAAGGGCTTGCAGAGGCTAAGTCGAAACGTAGCTTGCGTGATTCCTCCTTCCTCCCGTTCGTCTAGCCCGGTCTAGGACACCTGGTTTTCATCCAGGCAACAGGGGTTCGAATCCCCTACGGGAGGCCAATTTTAAAACCTTCGGCAAGAAACATTCCGGAGGTTTTTTAATGCCCACTCAGCAATAATGGGATAGGAACCCTAGCTTCGACGAAAGGAGAAAAACGACTGAATGGGGCTAGCGAAGCTTGATCTAATAACGATACTGAAGCACAATGGGAATCGATACCGCCTAAAGGCAAAACTCCAACGCTTCGTCACTTTACACCTCCCCTTTCAAGGTTTCACTAGACTAGTATGCCTAACTCGCAAAAAGACATTATCCGACTACGTAACGAAATCGTCGAGCACGACCGTCTCTATTATAAAGACGCCCAGCCTAAGATCGACGATCAGGCCTACGACCGACTCAAAGTAGAGTTGGCGCAGCTCGAAGCAGCTATGCCCGAGTTTAGCTTCGACGCCTCCCCCACTCAGTCCGTGGGCGATGATCGACTCGATGCCTTCGAAAGCTACCGGCACCGCAAGCCTATGCTCAGCCTCGACAATACTTACAATACTGACGAACTGATTGATTTTGGGCGGCGCTTATTAAAACGCTTTCCTGGGAAATCGCTGACCTACCTCATCGAGCCCAAGATCGACGGCGTGGCTGTCAGCCTAACTTACGAATATGGAAAGCTAATACGGGCAGTCTCGAGGGGTAACGGCGTCGAGGGCGATGATATTACCCCAAATGTGCACGGCATCCGAGGACTACCCGAGTCCATTGCTAACGCTCCCGAAACGCTCGAAGTCCGTGGAGAAATCTACATGCGCCACTCTGAGTTCGAACGGATCAACTCTGACCGTGAGGCTCAAGGCCAAGCACTCTATGCGAACCCGCGCAACCTCGCTGCGGGTACTATCAAGCTCCTTGATCCCGCGGAAGCCCGTAATCGGCAGCTAGATATAGTGCTCTACGGCATCGGTGCGTGTGAGCCGCGAAACTACTTCACCGCGCAATCTGAAATCCAAGAAAATTTAAAAAATTGGCACTTCCCCGTGCTCGAAAAGTATTGGCTAGCCGATGGGATCGAGGACGCGTGGAAATGTATCAAAGAATTGGATAGAATTCGACCAAAGTTCACTTATCCAACCGACGGTGCAGTGGTCAAGCTGGATGATTTTATGCTGCAAGAAGAGGCTGGCTACACCTCAAAAGCACCCCGTTGGGCGATTGCCTATAAATTCGAGGCCGAACGCGCCGAGACATTACTTAAAGAAATCAGCCTACAGGTCGGTCGTACTGGCGTCGTCACACCCGTCGCCATACTAGAGCCTGTGCAGCTTGCCGGCACCACTGTCTCTCGAGCCACTTTACACAATGAGGACGAAATCCAGCGCAAAGACATCCGCGCTGGCGACACTGTATTAGTACAAAAGGCCGGAGAGATTATCCCGCAAATCTTAAGTGTTAATCTCGACAAGCGTCCTGCGGACAGCCAACCCTTCAGTTTTGAAAAGCATTTAAAAACGCTTGGTTTCGAAGCAGAACGTGAACCTAGCCAAGCTGCATGGCGCATCATCAGTAAAGACGATCCGATACGCCAACAGCGCTCGCTCCAGCACTTCGCCAGTCGCGCCTGCATGGACATTGAAAACCTTGGAACTGCTGTCATCGAGCAAATTGTCGCGCGTGGTCTGGTCAAAAATCAAGCCGACCTCTACACCCTGACCGAAGCGCAATTACTTGATCTCGATAAGTTCGCCGAGAAGTCCGCTAAAAACCTCATCTCAGCACTCGAAGTTAGTAAGCGGCGTGAACTCTGGCAACTCATCCACGGCCTTGGTATTCCCCATGTCGGCAAACAGTCGGCCAAAGACCTAGAAGCCAAGTTCAACTCGCTCGAAGCAATGGCAAGCGCAACAGAAGAGTCGCTCGAAGCCATCGACGGCATAGGCAGCATCATGGCCCAAAGTATCCATGCTTGGTTTGCTGATGTGGACAATCGTACACTCATCGAACAACTCAAAGCTCACGGCCTTAATTTCAACAGTTCTCGCCAAGAAGATGGCATAGGCATTCTCGCAGGTAAAACCGTCGTGCTAACAGGATCCCTTCCCACCCTAAGTCGCGACGAAGCCACCCAAATGATTGAAGCCGCAGGGGGGCGAACTAGTTCAAGTGTTAGTAAAAAGACTGACTTTGTCCTCGCAGGCGAAGCCACCGGTTCAAAATACGTGAAAGCCAAGAAACTCGAGGTATCCATTCTCGACGAGAGAGCGTTCCGGGAATTGCTAAAGTAGCAATGGTAAGATTCTAGACCTTGCTTAAAATTAATGAGCGGACTCTATGGTAAGTAAATCGTTCTCCCATCCTACCTTGCTCAGTATATAGGTATTTCTGAGCGCGGGAAGCGCCTCACTCTATTTCCATTGACTTCGAAGGCTAGGCTGACATCTATCCCGCCCTTCAATGCCCCCGCCGAATCTACCTCGGCGGGTTTTCTATTTTTAATTGGAGCTCGCTTCCTTTCTATGAACGCCAAAAACATCCGTAATATCGCTATCATCGCCCACGTTGACCACGGCAAGACCACCCTGGTGGACTGTCTGCTTCAGCAAAGTGGTGCCTACCGTGAAAACCAAAAAGTGCAAGAGCGCGCGATGGACTCGATGGATCTAGAACGTGAAAAAGGCATTACGATAAAGGCTAAGAATCTTGCGGTTAAGTGGGTCAACCCAAAGGATGGTGAAGAATATACCATCAACATCGTCGACACACCAGGTCACGCCGACTTTGGTGCCGAGGTGGAGCGAGTCATGAAAATGGTCGATGGTGTGCTGCTGCTCACTGATGCCGTCGGTGGCCCACAAGCACAGACTCGATGGGTGCTTCGCAAAGCACTCGACCAAGGGCTTAAGACCATTTGCGTAGTTAACAAAGTTGATCGTGATACTTCACGCCCAGAATGGGTCCACGACAAAGTACTTGAACTCTTCCTCGACCTCGACGCCGATGAAGATCAATTCAACGCCCCATTCCTCTATGCCTCAGCAAAGATGGGTTTCGCTGACCTTGAAGTCGACGGTCCTCGCGAAAACATGCAGGATCTTTTCGAGACGATCGTCTCCCGTATCCCAGCACCAGCCATCGAAGAAGGCGAATTCCGCATGTTAGCCAGTAACATCGACTGGGATGACTACGTAGGTCGTATGGCCATTGGGCGGGTCCTTTCTGGCGAGGTGAAAGTCGGGCAGACTATTTTCACACACCGTAAAAGCGGCAAGATTGACCGCGTTAAAGTTACTAAAATGAAGAGCTTCTCAGGTGCAGGTGATACTGACGATGTAACCAGTGCAGTCGCTGGTGATATCGTTGGCCTCGCCGGCTTTGACGATGTCGATATTGGTGATACCCTCGCTGCCTCAAAGGAAGCGGAAGCCCTCCCCTTCGTCGAGATCGACCCCGCGACCGTACAGATGGAGTTTTCTGTCAACAACGGTCCACTCGGCGGTAAAGATGGCAAGAAGGTCACCTCTCGCCAAATTCGTGAGCGCCTCATCCGTGAGACGCAATCCAACATCTCCATCAGCATCGAAGATACCGACGACGGCACACGATTCCTAGTCAACGCACGCGGTGCCATGCAGATCGCCGTGCTCGTAGAAACGATGCGCCGCGAAGGCTTCGAGATTCTCGTCTCCCGCCCGACCGTTCTCTACAAGGAAATTGACGGCACACGCTGCGAGCCATTTGAACAAGTTTGGGTTGAAGTCCCGGAGGAACAACTCGGTAGCGTGATGGAAAATCTCGCCAAGCGTAAAGGTAAAGTCACCAACATGGAGCACCACAACTCTGGCGTCACCGTCGAAGCTGAAGTACCCACTCGTGGACTGATCGGCTTTGAAAGTGACCTCGTTTCGATGACTTCTGGCCACGGTGTGATGAGTCACTCCTTCTTAGAATATCGCCCACATTGTGGTGAGATCGTTACTCGTCTCACTGGCACGCTCGTGAGCATGGAGCAGGGCAAGTCAATGCCCTACGCGCTGGAAATGATACAGAGCCGTGGCAAGCTCTTCATCGGTCCCAGTGAAGAAGTTTACGCGGGTATGATTGTCGGCGAAAATCCCCGCACTGAGGATATGCCCGTCAATCCAGCCAAAGCCAAGCAGCTCGATAACATGCGTTCCTCCGGCACCGATAAGAGCATCCAACTCTCCCCCCCGGTCAAGTTCTCACTCGAGCGAGCAATCGAATACATAGGCCCCGACGAGCTGGTCGAAGTCACCCCGCAGTTCCTGCGAATGCGCAAACGCGAACTCGACGAAAACAAGCGCCGCAAAGCAGCCAAAGCTGCAAAGTCGTAAAGTTGTTCAAAATAATCTAAATTAAAAGCCCTTCCGAGAAACAGGAGGGGCTTTTTTTTGCGGGATCCCATCCATGCGTGCTAAAGCATGGAAGAACCGCCTGTCCCGCAATGTAAATCACAGCCTATTGAGTGGGTAATCAATCGTCATAAAAAATGTAAGCCGCGTTAATAGAATCTAATAACTAAGACTTAAAACGTCGCCCTGCCAGTGGAAGACTTCGCTTTTGCTTGGACTGCGTTCGATCAAGCCCCGGCCGGTAGTCTAGGACCGATTGAAAATCTTCCGGTAACTCAGACGTGGCCTTAAACTGACGCGCCTTCCCCTTAAAACTGTAATTCACAATAGTCTCACTAGAATGTAGCATCATCCGCTTTTTCTTAGTCCGCATCGCCACTTCCTTGTTAAAACTAAAGTTACCATAGGTGCGATCACCGACGATCGGCAAGCCATGCATTTTACACTGAACACGCAACTGATGCGTGCGACCGGTAACGGGCAGCAACTTAATAAGTGTGATCGGAAAACCTCCAGTAGGCGAGTTGACTGTTTGATGGCGAGTTTTAGCGGAGACGATCTGCCCTTGCTTAACAAGGCGATTACCTCGGCGCACATCTTTCTTCAGATTGTCGACCCATTCACCTACGGGTGTCTTGGGTGTGCCACGAACAAGCGCGTAATAAATCTTCGTCACGTGATGCGTCGCAAATTCTTTCTTGATCGCTTGGCTGATCCCAAGGTTCAATCCAAGTAAGATGACTCCCGAAGTTGGTGAATCTAAGCGATTGATGAGCCACGCTCGACGAGACACACCAGTATCATCTTTCCAATTATAACATTCCTTCTCAAAATCATAGTCAGCCACAAGTAACGAGCGCCGATTATCTCCCGATTCATTTGGGTGTGAAAGTGCGCCGTATGGCTTTTCCAAAGCAACAAGCCCGTCCTCGTTATGCGCAAGTAAATGCACTCCCGCATTTAGAGGCAATTGATCGATCGGTGTGTCTTCGGGGTCTAACATTCCTTAATTTCAAGCAACATGATTGATGTTTTGACGAAAGCCTCAATACAGAATCAAAGAAATTAGAAATACACGACTGCTTTAATTGACGCAACTTAGTCACGCCCTCAACGGTAGTGAAAAACTACATGGAGCGTCCGCTGTTGTCCAAAGACTTGAACCATTTCCTTCGTCCAGGGTCGAAACGGGGATCGCTTAGTAATAGCAGTTTCACAAATAAAAGTAGCTATCTCGCTGGCAGACGTCTGCACAGTCTTGACATTTTCAACACGGCCATCTGCGTGTAAAGTAAAGCGCACTTGTACGCGTGTTGACGTATCAATCGGCTGGAAGAACTCAATTTCTTGATACCACCCTGTCTGGACGGCAGCATAGAATTGCTGCTCATACTCGCCAAACTCGCTAAAAGTCGCATCAATGGCAAGTGACCCACGGCGACTGGTCGAACCATGCGAGCGCATGAGTGGTCCTACGATAAGTTCAGGCGCGAGTCGTGGCCTCGCCCGTGGAATGGGTTGCGCTTCGAGTGTGCCACCCGCGCCATCACCGACTTTTTGCACCTGCTCAGCCACAGACTGTGGGCGATAGACATTGATCGGGGCATCTAGATCGGGGACTTCGAAGACTTCAGGTGCTTCGCCCACGAGGTCAACGCGACTACCGGGACCCAGATCAGAGGCAGGATCCTGTTGAATAAAATTGGGCGCAGGTATGGGCTCCGCAAGCTGGGGCAATATGAGTTCATTGGGCGCGCCAAGTTCACCTCCTTGGTCACCCTCACCTTCACCAGGACGTGAGGCAGGTACATAGACGCCAGGCTCGAGGGGCGGTGTTTCTTGTAGGCTACCTTGTAGTATCTTCTGCGAATCTTCCTCACCATCAACTTTGGGCTTATTTGCGGCATCGGAAAGCGGACTATTATCAGCTGCCTGCTGTGCTCGGTTGGAATATTGATCCCTAAGATCAGGCTCGTTCTCAAGAGCCTCGGGACTGGCCTCGACAAATCGTGCCTCCACTGGATCAACTAGACTGATTTCATAGATTTCTGCCTCCTTCTGCGCTTGATCAGTGTCACCTTTATTTCGAGGCATCAGTTCATCAGGCAGAACAAGAATGACGCCAAGATGCACGAAAATAGTCGCTAAGACAGCCAATAGAGTCACCCAGCGAGACTCACGATCATTCGGTGTAAATAGCTTGGTCGGTAAAGGCTCTATAAGAATTTCGGACACAATATAACACTCAGGTGAACTTACTTAGCTCATGAAATCAAAACCAAGTTCCTCCATAGTTAGAGCGAGTCTCTGGATTGGCAAGCCCATCACGTTTTCAACGGAACCTTCGACGGATTCAACAATCAACTCGCGACCAACTTGGATGCCATATGCGCCCGCCTTGTCCAAAGGATCAACCAGTTGAAAATACTGATTTATCCGAGCGTCATCTAATTCCAGGAAGCGCACTTGACTGCACTCGAAAAATACATGCGCCAAAGAACCTAACTTCCAAAACAGAGCGACCGCAGTATACACGGCATGGGTACGTCCAGAAAGCATTTGAAGCATACAGCGTGCGTCTTCCATATCGGTCGGCTTGCTAAGCACCTGCTCGCCGAGTGCTACAGTCGTATCTGAACCTAGCACGAGTGCATCTGGCTCCAAATCCGACAAGCTGCTGGCCTTCAATTTGGCATTTTCAAGCACCATCTCCTCAGGCCCTGCGCTGCCCGAATCATCCTCTTCCACATACGTCGGACGAATTTCAAATCGCAAGCCCATACGGCGCATTAGCTCAGCGCGTCGTGGTGAAGCGGAAGCAAGGTAAAGTTGTTTTGGTTGTATATTCATCAGTCTAAGCCAACACCCGTTCAGTCGATCTGCTCGGAGGTGCAAAGGCCATCATCTCAAGCGAAGAAGTTCGTATGATGATCTGCACATCGAACAAAGAGCGACACATAGACGGCGTGCGCTCCTTTGCTAGCTCCGCGGAATCTAAAGATGATAATAAGATCAAGCAGGAGACTTTAAAAATAGCGAATGTCTTGTATTCTCTAAACATTGAAAGTATTCCTAAGGTTTGCGTGTAAGGAAGAGTTACAACTAATTCTGCATGTCAGCCATTTGCCAGTAGCAGTTCAAGCAATTGTTCAAAATCCGCACATTCTATGAAAATCGGTATCGCACAAATCAACACCACCGTCGGCGACCTTTCTGGTAACTCACAACTCATAGTGAGTGCCTACAATTCTCTTGTTGCTGACGGGGCGAAGCTAATCCTATTCCCTGAGCTCGCACTCTGTGGCTATCCACCGCGCGATTTACTCTTTAAATCACGTTTTGTCAGCGACATCAAAGACGCCCTTGAGTCCATCGCCCAACAAATCGGCGAAGTTCCTGCCGTCATCGGTTATGTGCAAGATCGCGGTTCATCGATTACTGGGCGTCCCTTTTACAATGCGGCTGCGTGGTGCGAATCAGGCAAGATCAACGCGGTCGGACGCAAGTCACTCTTACCAAGCTATGATGTCTTCGACGAAGAGCGCTACTTCGAACCAGCGGAAGGCCCTATGATCTATGACTGGAAAGGAAAGAAAGTAGGTATTACGATTTGTGAAGACATCTGGACGCATCCTGACCTCCAGACCAGTCGACGCTATTGTAAAGATCCTCTGGGCAAGCTTGCTCAGCAAAAAATCGACCTCCTCCTTAACCTCTCAGCCAGCCCTTGGCACGAGGGTAAAAACGAAGCCCGCGAACCGCTAGTACAAGATGCTGCTGAGCGTTGTGCTTGCCCCGTAATTTATTGCAATGCGGTTGGTGGGAACGACGAACTCATCTTTGATGGCGGCAGCCTAGCTGTAACCCCCGAGCGCGGACTCGTCGCGGGACTCGCAGCCTTCCGCGCTGAGAACCACATCATCGACCTCGACAATCCAGTCGCTTACATCTCCGAACACTTCAACCCTAAGGGCAACACAGCTACACAGGACGCACTCGTGCTCGGCCTACGCGATTATGCTTACAAAAGCGGCTTTAATAAGACCATCATCGGCCTGAGTGGCGGCATTGACTCCGCAGTCGTCGCCGCCCTCGCCGCCGAAGCCTTCGGGGCAGACCAGGTCATCGGCATTGCCCTGCCCTCCGCGATTTCTAGCCAACACAGTCGCGACGACGCCGCAGCGCTCGCTAAGAATCTTGGCATTGAATACCACGAAGTTGCTATCTCCGACACCGTGGCCTCCGCTGAGTCCGCGTTGGGGGATCTCTTCGACGGACGTGGCACTGATGTGACCGAGGAAAACATACAGGCTCGAACCCGCGGTCTCCTCCTCATGGCCATGTCAAATAAGTTTGGCGCCCTTCTTCTCACCACCGGCAACAAGAGCGAAATAGCCGTCGGCTATTGCACACTTTACGGCGACATGTGCGGTGGACTCGCCGTTATCTCCGATTTACCCAAGATGAAAGTCTACGCCCTAGCCCGCCACATGAACACGGCTGCGTGCCGAGAGCTCATTCCCGTCAACACAATCGAAAAGCCTCCCTCCGCCGAGCTGCGCCCTGATCAAAAGGACGAAGACTCCTTGCCTCCCTATCCAGTGCTCGACGGCATTCTGAGACTCTACGTCGAAGAAGGTCTCTCGCGCGCCGAGATCGTCGAAAAAGGCTACAAAGAGGCAGTCGTCGACGACATTGTTCGCAAAGTCGACCTCAACGAATATAAACGCAAACAAGCCGCCCCCGGCCTCAAAACCACTCCCCTAGCCTTTGGCGTCGGAAGGCGTATTCCCATCGTGCAGAAATATGTGAGCTAGTCGCTTCGCTCGAACATCGAACTTTCTCTTATGAATTCATCCGAACAACTCTTCCAGCGCGCTCAGCAACTCATACCCGGCGGTGTGAACTCTCCTGTCCGTGCATTCCGTTCCGTCGGTGGCGCGCCCTTCTTTACCAAGCGCGCGAACGGCGCCCACCTGACTACGGCCGACGACGTCGAACTCATTGACTTTGTCTGCACATGGGGCCCAGCCGTGCACGGGCATAACGATCCCGACATCCGCGAAGCCATCGCCACAGCCCTTAATGACGGCACCAGCTTCGGCACACCAAACCCCTACGAGGTCGAAATGGCCGCACGACTCGTTGAGATCGTGCCCTCTGTCGAGAAGGTGCGCATGTGCAACTCGGGCACCGAAGCGACCATGTCCGCCATCCG
>CENJ01099913.1_pt1 | contig 12453 bp, 11 predicted proteins | sample 356161 | NCBI WGS metagenome assembly CENJ01 (sample SAMEA2619531, study PRJEB7988) | marine metagenome | biome: marine biome (ENVO:00000447); feature: surface water layer (ENVO:00002042); material: "saline water (ENVO:00002010), including plankton (ENVO:xxxxxxxx)" | depth 5 m
ACGGCTACCTGCTTTCCGTTGTCAACGGCCTTAAACGCAGCTCTAATAGCTACTTCTGTTTTACCAAAACCAACATCACCACAAACCAGTCGATCCATGGGTTTTTGGTCTTCCATATCTTGTTTAACTGCTTCGGTAGCCGTCCGTTGGTCTGGGGTGTCTTCAAAAACAAATGAAGCTTCAAGCTCGTGTTGCAAATAAGTGTCAGGCCCAGATGCAAAACCTTTGTTCATACGTCTTTTGGCGTAGACGTTAATAAGATTAAAGGCAATTTCTTTAACGCGTTTTTTGGTTTTTTGTTTGATTTTTTTCCATGCATTTGAACCTAATTTATACACTTTGGGTGCAGCGCCATCCTTTCCATTGTATTTCGAAATTTTATGGAGCGAGTGAATGCTCACATACAGGATATCCCTATCTCCATAAAAAAGCTTGATTGCGTCTTGTGTTTTCCCCTCAATATCGATACGCTGTAGACCTCCAAAACTACCAATACCATGATCGATATGCGTGACGTAATCGCCAACTTCTAACTCGGTCAGTGCCTTTAGCGATAAGGCTTGTTTTTTGGCATAGCCATTTTTTAACCTGAACCTGTGATAGCGCTCAAAAAGTTGGTGGTCAGTGTAACAGACAATATGCTCATCTACATCTACAAAGCCTTGGAATAGCGGTGCTACCCAGCAATGAAAAGACGTTTCAGGCGCAAGCTCCTCTACAATTTGAACGAGTCGTTTTTTTTGTGCCTCAGAAGCACAAAAAACGTGATTGACTACTTGCTTTTCTGTGTTTTCGTTTAAGTGAGTAACAAACCAATCGAACTTACGCTGAAAATGCGGCTGGGGTTGGCATTTAAAAACCACTGCATTGTCTTTGGTTGTTAAAGTAAAATGCACTTGTTTGTGAACAGCTAAATTTTGTTCAAATAGTATCCCATTCATAAAAAGTGCATCGGGCTGCAACCGCTTAATTTCACCAGAAAGTGCCGCATATGATTTTTCTGCGTGTGCGTATAAATGGTCTAATGAAGTTTGAATAGCACTTATATTTTGTACACAAATCATACTTTCTCTTTCTATGAATGACAACAGGGATTGTCTTTTCTCGTCCAGTTCTTTTTGTTCAATATTAGCCAAGAGTTGTATGGCATTCAAGGCTTGAGTCGAACGCTGACTGGCCACGTCAAAACTGCGAATGGTATCAATTTCATCACCAAAAAACTCAATACGAAAGGGCTCTTCATGGCTGTAAGAGTGCACATCCAAAATACCACCTCGAACGGCAAATTCACCAGGCTCTGAAACAAAATCAACCCGTTTAAAGCCAAAGTCAAACAGTGTTTCGTTGACAAAATCAAGGCTCAATGCATCTCCCTTTTTTATGGATAGGGTTTTGCGTTGTAATTCTTTTGGTGTCAATACTTGTTCCGATAGTGCTTCGGGATAGGTAATGACGAGTTGTCGTGGTGTATTTTTGATTTTTTGAAGCACTTCTGCTCTCATTAATACATTGGCATTTTCCGTTTCATCAGTCGCATAGGGACGTCGGTAACTCGATGGAAAAAAAATGGGTGTATCAGCAAGTAACATCTCCAAGTCATTGAGGTAGTAGGCCGCTTCTTCTTTGTCGTTGAGCACCCAAATTAAGGTGGCGTTGTGCTGTTCGAACAACGACTTGACTAAAAAGCTGTGTTTTGACCCAACAAGACCAGCAGCAAACACGCTACCATGATCTAAAGCGCTTTGGTAAACGGCTCTAAATTGAGAATCGTTTTGATACAGAACGGGGAGTTCGTTCACGTCTCCTTTTTGACAAAAATACAAAGTAGTTGGCGTGTCAGCCCCAAAAACGTTATTTTTTAAACAAATTAGTGCTCTACTGTGAGGGAATAACACCCCAATATTCGTAAGAGTTATTACATTTGCCACCCCATGGATAATCTAATCATTCGTAATGCCACCAAGAGCGATGTGCCTGCTATACTTGATCTGATTCAAGAGCTGGCAACATTTGAGCGTGAACCCAATGCTGTAGCAGTTACAGAAGCCGAACTTATACAGGATGGTTTTGGGGAAACCCCTGTCTTTGAATGCTTTGTCGCTACCATTGAAAGTAAGGTAGTTGGTATGGCATTGTATTACCCTTGCTACTCGACATGGAAAGGAAAGTCTTGGCATTTGGAAGATTTGATAGTAATGGAACCTCACAGAGGAAAAGGAATAGGATTTGCTTTGTTAAAGAAATTCATCTCTTTTGCTTATAAAACAGGGGTGCGAAGAATCCAATGGGTGGTATTGGACTGGAATACTCCTGCCATTAATTTTTATGAAAAACAAGGGGCAACAACTCTGTCTGACTGGAATATAACTCAAATGACAGAGGTAGCCATGCAAAAATTTATAGCAGAACAAGATGCGCGTATTTAAATTTGGAGGAGCTTCTGTAAAAGATGCAGAAGGCGTAGTTAATGTAGTAAAGGTGCTTACCCAAATGGGCCATGAGGACACCTTAGTTGTTGTTTCGGCAATGGGCAAGTCTACCAATGCTTTTGAAGGAGTCGTTGAGGCTTATTTTGAAGCCCCAGATTCGTATAAGGCTGCCCTACACGACATAGAAATGTTTCATCAAGAGATTGTGGAGGAGCTGTTTAATGGCGCACATGGACCTGTTGCTGAGCGAGTGAAAAACTTGTGTGCACAATGCGAGATTTTTTTAGCTAATAACCGTTCGCCACACAATGCATTTGTTTACGATCAAGTGGTGAGTTTTGGCGAACTATTATCAACTTCCATTATTTGCGCCTATTTGAACCATGTTGGCATTGCTGCTGAATGGGTTGATGCACGAAGTTGTATCAAAACGGACAATTTCTATCGCAGTGCACATCTTAATTGGGAGCAAACCCAATCGGCTATTCAAGATCAAATTCAAGGAAATATTTTGAAAGTTACCCAAGGTTTTATTGCTTCGGATGAAAATAATTTCACCACCACCTTGGGAAGAGAGGGTTCAGATTATTCTGCTGCCATATTTGCGTATTGTATGGGAGCAACAGACGTGACTATATGGAAAGACGTACAAGGCGTTTTGAATGCCGACCCACGGGTATTTGATAAAACACAATTACTGGAGCACATTTCATATCAAGAAGCCATTGAGCTTGCTTTTTACGGGGCATCTGTGATTCACCCTAAAACCTTACAGCCCCTCCAAAGAAAAGAAATCCCGCTGTACGTGAAATCATTTTTAAACCCAAAACAAAAAGGCACTAGAGTAGGTAAAGGGGTGCGTATGCAGCCCGAAATTCCCTGTTATATTGTTAAAAAAGGCTTATCGCTATTGCGCCTTTCAACGCGCGACTTTTCTTTTGTAGTGGAAGACAACATCAGTGACATTTTTAGACTCTTACACGAGCATAAGATGTCGGTTGATGTTATTCAAAATTCTGCCATTAGTTTTTCGGTTTGTGTGCATGACAAATATCGCAATATGGATGCCTTACTACTTTCATTACGATCACGTTTTGACGTAAAACATACGCCAGATGTATCCCTTTATACAATTCGGCATTTTGAGGAAAATGTCGCAGAATCTCTTTTAAAATCAAAAGAACTTGTGCTTGAACAACGAACAGCTACCACCCTCCAATTGGTGTTAAAATAACTATTTTTGAGTAACACTTGCCCCAATGCCTCTAGTATATTCTAAAGATGTTGCGTTTGCCCTTGGACTGTCCAAAATAGGATTTATAGGCCGCTTTATTGCTCATATTGTAATGTGGTTTTTACGCTTACATAAAGTCAATACCATTTATGACCGTTGTGTTGCGAATGGTGATGAAGCACATTTCGCCTCATCGCTTTTATATCAATTTAGAGCCAACTACCACATAAGTCCTTCTGAACTAAAGCGTATTCCTACAAAAGGCCCTGTTGTACTTGTTTCAAATCATCCCTTGGGAGGGTTAGATGGCATCATATTTATACATTTTTTGCAAGATATACGTCCTGATTTTAAATTGATGGTAAACTTTATATTGGAGCGGGTGACCTTACTTAAAAAGTGGTTTATAGGCGTAAATCCGTTTGACGACAGCTTGACCTCAAAATCAAGTGTAGGAGGATTTAGACAAGTTTTGCGCCACCTTGAAAATGGCGGTCTATTTGCAGTTTTCCCTGCAGGTGAAGTAGCTTCCAAACTAAAAAAGCAAGTGCCCATTGACCCCATTTGGAATGCCGCAACTATGCGCTTGATTCAACGTGCCAAAGTACCAGTTGTGCCCGTTTATTTTCACGCCAGGAACAGCTCGTTGTTTTATCGATTGGCCAAGATTCACCCGCTACTTCGCACTGCAAGACTTCCTGCCGAATTGTTGACACAACGGCATCGAAGTATTGCTATTCGTATCGGGAAACCTATTGCTGTAAAAGATCAAGAGAATCATCAAGCTGTTCAAGATTATACCGATTTTGTAAGGCGTAAACTATATATGCTTTCTAACATTTATGAGCATAAGTCCATTCTTAAACGCGTGCAAGGCCCTTTAAAGCGAAAAAACAATAAGGTAATGCCAATTGCCCCAGCCGCGCCCGCATCATCACTAGAACTCGAACTAACCAATCTTAAAAATAAAGACAAATCGTTATTGGTTTCAAAAGACTATGAGTTGTTTTTGACTTCTTCAGACTTGATTCCAAACATATTAACAGAAATTGGCCGTCAACGGGAGATTGCATTTAGGGCTGTTGGCGAGGGGACCAACAAATCCCTTGATTTGGATCATTATGACAACGATTACTTGCATCTGTTTTTATGGGATCATAACGCCCGTGCCTTGGTAGGTGCCTACAGGCTGGGGCTGGGCAAACAGTTGATGAGCGCACATGGCATTTCAGGATTTTATTTGTCTGAACTTTTCAAGTTTGAACCTGAAATCATGTATATGTTTAACAACAGTATAGAACTTGGAAGAGCCTTTGTCTCTCAAAAGTATCAACAGCGTCCTATGCCACTTTTCTTGCTTTGGAAGGGCATTATTCACGCCACATTGCGCTATCCAGAATACGATTATTTGATGGGTAGCGTTAGCATCAGCAATCAGTTTTCAAAATTCACCAAATCGCTTATGATTGAGTTTATGCGTTCGCATTATTACGACCTCTACTTGGCGCAATACATTACTCCAAAAAAGGAATTCAAAGTAAAACTTTACGATGCCGACAAAGAATTTGTATTTGATGAGACTTTAGCAGATCTCAATAAGTTTGATAAATTAATTGACGAGGTTGAACCGGGGGCGTTGCGGTTGCCAGTGCTTATTAAAAAGTATATTAAACAAAATGCACGTGTCGCTTCATTTAATGTAGACCCACTTTTTAATAATGCCATAGACGGTTTGATGTATATTAAAATCAAAGATATTCCATCGAGTACAGTCAAGCCAGTTTTGGAAGAATTTCAGGCTTCTCTGGAGCAAAAAACCTACGAAAACAAATAATTCACCACGAAGTTTTTGCAATACGCCTTTATTTCGTCCCTTGTTGCAGCAAAAGCCGCATGGATTTCATCTTCATTTTCAGAGATAAGTTTAGAAGGATCTGTAAAATTATGATGCCAGCGTTGTGCTTTTTCACTTGGGATATAGGGGCAGTTTTCTTGTGCATGATCACAAACTGTTATGATGTGATCGAAGGATATTTCAGCATATTCATCTACGTGGTTTGACGTGTTTTTGCTAATGTCAATACCAGCTTCTTCCATGATGCTAACCGCTCTTGGATTTAACCCATGGGCTTCTATACCTGCGCTGTAAACCGAAACATCTTGACCACCAAAAAACTGCATATAACCCTGTGCAATTTGGCTTCGACATGAATTTCCAGTACAAAGAATTAGTATATTTTTCATAAAACACTAAATAACAGCTATTAAAACAATAAAAGGTTTTCCCTAAGTTAAATTAACTTAAAAAATGTCCATTATCCATCAATTGTTTGATTTTGGAGAGGATTACTTCGCTTAATCGCAGATAGCTTTCTGTGGTCCATCCCGCAACGTGGGGCGAGAGAATAACCCGTTTGCTTGCTGTTAAAAATGCCCAATCGTCAGATTGCTCAATATTTAAATCAAAACCAGCAGTCTCTACATCAAGCACATCTAAACAAGCGCCTTTGACTTTATTGGCTTTGATTCCATGAACAAGATGTTCAATAACCACTTGGTTACCACGGGCAGTATTGATAAGCCAAAATGACTTTTTCATATTGTCGATAAATTCATGGTCTACGTATTGTTGTGTACTTTTATTCAAAGGGAGGTGAATGCTAATGACATCAGCTTGGTCACGAATTGTTCTTAGGGGTACTTGCTTGGCATATGCATCCCCCATATTATTTAAAATGTCATGACACAAAACGTGAACGTTAAAGCCAGCCAATATACGCGCAAACTGTTTTCCGGTATGCCCATAGCCAATGATACCTATTGTTTTTCCGCCCAATTCTTCGCCGCGATTTGCTTCCCTTTGCCATTTTCCTATGCGCACTTGTTCATTGCCTTGCGGCAATTTGTTCAGCAGGCTTAACAGCATGCCTAATGCATGTTCGCCAACAGCGGGGCTGTTACCTTCTGGTGCCGCCACTACCGCAATATCCATTGCCGCCGCTGCTTCGAGGTCAATATTTTCTAAGCCCGAACCTACACGTGCAATAAATTTCAAGTTTATAGCTTTTTGTAAGAACGGCTTGTCAATGGAGAACCGACTTCTAATCACCAATCCGTGATACTGCGCGATGTCTTGTGCAATGACTTCTTTTGAAGATAGGGTATCTACAATATTTTCAAACCCCAAAACAGTTAATTGTTCTATAAGAATAGGGTGGTTTTCGTCTAGGTGTAAAATACGCATCATGCTAAAAGCCTAAAATAACCTTGGCAATATAGAAGAATAGAAAAATACCAAAAATATCGTTGCTTGTCGTGATAAAGGGCCCGGTAGCAATTGCCGGATCAATATTGTTACGGTCTAGAATGATGGGTACAAAAGTTCCAACAAGTGCAGAAACCACAATTACACACAGCATGGACAAGGCAATGGTAAGGCTAACGGAAGTTTCAAGCCCTGAGAAATACCCGAATACCAATAATAGTGTGCTTAAGGCAATTCCATTGATAAGGCTAAGCCCCACTTCTTTCATCAACCGATTAAATAAGCTTCCTTTTACAAGATCATTTGCCAAACCCTGTACAATAATGGCGGAGGATTGTACTCCTACATTTCCTGCCATTGCTGCTATTAGGGGAGTAAAGAAGAAAAGCGTTTTGTAGGTGGGGTGTTGCATTACTTGCTCAAAGCCTTCTAAAATAAACACACTGCCCAAGCCGCCAATTAGCCCTAATATCAACCAAGGCAAACGCGCCCGTGTTAGCTCTACGATGTTGTCATCGGCTTCTACGTCTGAGGCAATACCAGCAGCCAATTGGTAGTCTTTGTCTGCTTCTTCTTTGATAAAATCTACAATATCATCAATCGTAATCCTACCGAGTAATTTTTTTTTGTCGTCTACAACCGGAACCGCTTCCAAATCGTACTTGGCCATAAGCTTAGCTACTTCTTCGCCTTTTTCGTTAATATTGACGTAATCAACTTTAGGAATAAAAATGCTTTTGACCTTAGCCTTTTCATTTGCAGTAAGTAAGTCTTTTAGCGAAAGGCGTCCTATTAAAACATTTTCATCGTCAACTACATAAATGGAATGTACTCTTTTGACTTCTGATGCTTGGGTTCGCATTTCACGTACACATTTGGTAATCGTCCAATTTTCATTGACTTTAACTAATTCTTTTGCCATCAAGCCACCTGCAGAGTCTTCGTCATAGCTAAGGAGCTCTTGGATGTCTTGCACTCGTTCTTCGTCTTCTATTTGGGCTATTACCTCGGCCTGACGTTTTTCGGGTAGTTCAGAGATCAAATCAACCGCATCATCGGTATCGAGTTCTTCTACTTCCTCAGCAATTTCCTTAACCGAAAGCAGCTCAAGTATGGACTCTCGAATATCCTCGTCAACTTCTGTTAATACGTCAGAAGTTTTTTCAGAATCGAGCAGTTTAATTAAATAAATTCCCTCATCGATAGAGAGTTCATCAACAATTTCTGCTAAATCGGCATAGTGGTATTCACTAGCGCGTTTTTTTAATGCATTGGCATTGCGCTGTTCAATGTCGCTTTTAAATTGCGAGAGGATTTCGTCATTGAGTTGAAAAGGTGTCATCAGCTATTTTTTGTGTCAACAATATAAATTCCGATACACCCAAGCGCTCTGGGCGTTCATCAAAGATACTATCTTCTTTTAAACTAGCCGAAAGCCCAAATGATTTTAGGCTGTTGCGCAAGGTTTTTCGCCTTTGTTGAAAGGCTGTTTTGACAACGCTAAAAAAGAGTTTATCATCGCAGGGCAATGTATAGTCTGCTTTGCGCTTCAAGCGAATAACAGTGGAAGCTACTTTTGGTGGAGGGTCAAAAACAAACCGTGACACATTAAATAGGTATTCAGTCTCAAAGAAGGCCTGCGTTAACACCGACAAGATACCATAGGATTTGCTGCCTGGTTTTTCACAGATACGGGCCGCAACCTCTTTTTGAAACATTCCCGCAAATTCGGGGACTCGTGTTCGTTGTTCAATTACGCGAAATAAAATTTGACTTGAAATATTGTAGGGAAAATTTCCAATAACTGCTACCTGTGCATCAAATTGATCGGCAAGGGATATTTTTAAAAAATCGCCCTCCAAGATTCGATCTTCTAATTGGCTAAAATGCGACCTGAGGTAATCTACAGATTCGGTATCAATTTCAATTACGTGTGTGGTAAATGGCTTTTCTAACAGGTATTGAGTAAGCACACCCATGCCGGGGCCAACTTCTAGTACATGCTTATAGCCATCTCCAGACAGCGTATCGGCAATGTTTTGGGCAATATTTAGGTCGGTTAAAAAGTGCTGTCCGAGGTATTTTTTTGGCCGAACACTCATGCGTATGACTTCAAAAATTCCAGACGACTTGCAAAAGCCACCCAGTCTTGAGGGAAAACACGATATAGTTTTTGCAGTACAAGTTGATGTCCAATTTCTTTAACCCACCGTAAGTGTTCGGGCTCTGCACAATAAAATTGCATACTAAACGTGGTTCCTTTGATTTGTTCAACCCCATCGATAAACTCGACACGCAACAAGTCTATTTGTTGTACGGTTTTAGCAATTTCGGGCAGCAACTCTTTGTCAACATATGTTGCCCAATCTTTTTCAATAGTAGGCTCAACAATAAAGGTGATGTTGTAAATCTGCATATCAGTTGATGATGTCAAACCCAGTGTAGGGTATAAGTGCTTTTGGTAGGTGTATACCATCAGGTTTTTGATGATTTTCCAATAGTCCTGCCACGATACGCGGCAGTGCAAGCGCACTTCCATTGAGTGTATGCGCCAGTTGCTTTTTGCCGTCTTTTCCTTTGTAGCGCAGTTTTAATCTATTTGCTTGAAATGATTCAAAATTGGAAACAGAGCTTACTTCCAGCCAGCGATTTTGGGCTGTAGAAAACACCTCAAAATCATAGGTTAGGGCAGCGGTAAATCCAAGGTCGCCGCCACAAAGGCGAAGTATGCGGTAAGGTAACTCCAAAGAAGACAAGAGGTTCCCAATGTGATCTACCATTTCGTCTAAATCCGCGTAAGATTCTTCAGGACGTGATATACGTACCACTTCCACTTTGTCAAACTGGTGTAGACGGTTGAGCCCGCGCACATGTGCGCCATAGCTTCCTGCTTCACGTCTAAAACAAGGGGTAAAAGCGGTAAGTTTAACAGGTAATTCGTCTTCTTGAATCAGACTGTCACGGTATAGGTTTGTTACGGGCACTTCGGCAGTTGGGATCAGGTATAAGTCATCTTCTGTGACGTGATACATCTGCCCTTCCTTATCGGGCAATTGCCCAGTACCTAAGCCAGAGGCTTCATTTACTAGATGGGGTACTTGTACCTCGCTGTAGCCAGCAGCGGAATTAAAATCTAAGAAATAATTGATTAATGCACGTTGAAGTTTAGCCCCCTTTCCTTTGTAAACGGGAAATCCAGCACCTGTGATTTTTGCACCCAATTCAAAGTCAATGATCATGTATTTTTTTGCCAATTCCCAATGCGGAAGTGCATTCTCGTCTAAAGTTGGGATATTTCCTTTTTGAAAAACTTGTTCGTTGTCTTCATCAGAATGACCACTCGGAACACTTGGGTGTGGAATGTTAGGCAGTTGATACAGTACTTCTTGTAACTGTTTAGAGACATCTTGAAGCTTGTCTTGGAGTTCTTTTGAACTAGCCTTAAGCGCAGCAGATTCTTGTTTTTTGGCAGCAGCATCTTCTCCAGCCCCTTGTTTAAATAACTGTCCAATTTCTTTGGCAATGGTATTGGCTTGGGATAGGGTTTGGTCGAGTGTTGCTTGGGTAGCACGTCGCTCTTCGTCCAAGGAAAGTAATTCCTTTAATTGAGGCGCTGCATCGATGTTGCGTTTTTGCAACCCAGCTACCACTTGGTCAAAATGTTCACGGACGTGAGCGGGAATTAGCATAATCGTATTTTTTACAAAGGTAAAGTTTTGTACGTAGTGAGAATAAAATCCTTGTCTTTTTCCAACTGTACTTGTAAGTCTGCCATAGAATCAAATTTCACTTCATTTCTAACGCGGCCCAGCAAAGCCACTTGAATTCTTTGTTCATACAAGTTGCCAGACCAATCGATGACGTGTACCTCTATGCTTTGTAGTAGTCCGTTTACCGTGGGATTTGTACCAATATTCAACATGCCCAAATACCATTTGTTTTCTATGCTCACTTGAGCGGCGTAAACCCCTTCTTTAGGAATAATTTTGTCTGAATTATCCACCCATATATTTGCTGTTGGAAACCCAATGGTTCTCCCTTTTTCTTGCCCCTTAATAACAGTTCCTGTAAGGGTAAAGGGATGCCCCAAATAGGCGTTTGCAGTTGCAATATTACCGCTTGCCAAAGACGCCCTAATTTTGGTTGAGCTTATGGAAATATTATCCAATTGCTGGGGACTGATTTGTGTTACATTAAAATCATAGATATTCCCAAAATGCTCGAGATCTTCTACTGCAGCTGCACGGTTTTTTCCAAAGCGGTGGTTATGGCCAATAACAATTTCTTTGGTGTTGAGCAACTTTAGCAGCATGGCTTCAACGTATGCTGCTGCACTTAATTGTGAAAAGCTTCTAGTAAAAGGATGCACCACTACATGATTTAGACCAAGGCGTTCTAGTGTAGCCGCACGCTCCTCTAATGTTTGAATGAGCGGCATGGGCGCATTGGTTTGGAGTACTTTTCTTGGATGTGGATCAAAAGTCAACAATACTGATGCAAGTCCAGATATTTTTGCTTTTTCTACCACCTGTAAAATGATTTCTTGATGACCCAAGTGTACACCATCAAAAGTACCCACCGTAACGATGGTCTTTTTTGAAGTTGAAAACGAAGCGCTAACTCTAATTATGCTCATGCAGGGTCTAAGGCATTTCCATTAAATGTATTCATGGCGTTTGATGCACCGTCATCCACAAAAGACAGACTTGCTTGCGCTGCTTTGTCTACAGCAAAAGGAAGCAGCTTTGCCTCATCTGTAGTCCACTGCTGCAAAACAAAATCAACTTGCCTGCCCCTGCCAAAAGCCGAGCCAATCCCAAAACGCAGTCTTGCATAGGCAGTTGTATTCAATTGATCGCAAATATCTTGTAAGCCATTGTGTCCTCCTGCAGAGCCTTTTTGACGCATTCTCAAGGTTCCGAAGTCCAAGTGTATATCATCTGTGATGACCAATACATTTTTTAGGGGAACGTTCTTTTGCTTCAACCAGTATCGTACGGCTTTGCCGCTTCTGTTCATAAAAGTACTGGGCTTTAATAGGTAAACTGTTTTTCCTTTATGCCTGAAATGGGCTAGGGCACCAAGGCGGAGGGTTTCGAAATGGACTTCCTTTTGTTTCGCGACTTCGTCGAGCACCTCGAAGCCAATGTTGTGCCGAGTGGCGCGGTAGTCGAGGCCTATGTTACCCAAACCAACAAGCAAGAAAGATTTCATAGCCGTTTCATTTTTTTTGGCTGATGAAAAAAAAGGAATGCGAAGTTTCATCAGTGTAAAAATAAAAAAAGCATCCCAGTGTTTCGTAGGATGCTTTAAAAAAATTAATTAATTTATATCTATTCTTCAGCAGAAGCGCCTTCTTCAGCACTTCCTTCAGCACCTTGCTCAGCTCCTTCAGCTCCTTCCTCAGCATCTTCTTCCTTGACTTCAGTTTTAAGTGTAACTCTGGATGTACGCACTTGACATACAACGGTGTTGTCAGGGTGTAAGAATTTGAATTTTTCGTCAGCTACTTCTGTAACATACAG
>CENJ01134411.1_pt1 | contig 12448 bp, 10 predicted proteins | sample 356161 | NCBI WGS metagenome assembly CENJ01 (sample SAMEA2619531, study PRJEB7988) | marine metagenome | biome: marine biome (ENVO:00000447); feature: surface water layer (ENVO:00002042); material: "saline water (ENVO:00002010), including plankton (ENVO:xxxxxxxx)" | depth 5 m
TCCTTGCTATGAACAGCATACATGCAACAGCACAAAATAGTGGCAGCGCTTCAACCGAGGCACCGAATCGATCGTGTAACCAGTGCGTGTCTGGCATTTGCGCGAGCCAACCCGCAGACAGAACCAGACAAACCAAAGGAAAGCCCAGCACAATCACAACATGCCGAAAAATCGCCGCACTGCCGACTGCCGCTAACAATCGTTCCGCGCCTAGCTGCCCGTTAGCAGATCTATCCGTTGCGCCACAGCCGCCTATACATTGCAAGCAAGCTTGAGCGGCCTGGGTATCGGCCTGGGTATCGGCCTGGTTTGGGCGTTTATTCATGCGTGAAGTATAGCGGATTCCGCAGCCCGCTCACCTGTCCAGTATGTTGCTATCTGTTCAGCCAGTTTCACTAGTTATCCGGCCTACCTAATTGTCCGGCCCGACTAGTTTTCTCCGACGCCAAAGCCTAACAACACAAGCAAATCTCCCTCGGCACATTGATTCTATATTTTGATTTTTGTTTCTTTATTTTTCTCGAACTTTCTTTGCATCTTTAACTTTGGCACCCGACATCAGGGCTGCTCGCAGTGTGATGAAGCTAGCGCAACACTTTAAAGCTTGTTTTAATCCAGCTAAACATAAGTCGAGCTTTCTATGTCACAACGATTCGCTACCGACATCCTGATTATTGGCGGCGGCGCTGCCGGTCTATCAGCCGCGCTGCATCTCGCAGCACATTCTCGCGTCACAGTTCTCTGCAAAGGAGACATCACCAGCGGCTCATCACACTGGGCACAAGGCGGCATTGCCGCAGTCACAGACCCAGAAGACAGCTTTGACGCCCATATGCGGGACACTCTCGAAGCGGGCGCAGGACTATGCGATGCCGATGTCGTGCGAAACATTATTGAATGCGCCCCCGAGATCATTCAGCAATTGTCGAGCTGGGGAGTAAATTTCGATCAGGAAGATAACTTGCTGCATCTCACACGCGAAGGCGGGCACTCGCATCGCCGGGTGGCCCATGTAGCTGACGCGACGGGCAAGGCCGTGACTCGAACCCTCACAGATCGCGCATTGGATCACCCGAATATTGAGTTATTTAACGACCGCGTCGCCATCGATTTGATTAATCTTTCAAAGCTCGGCCGCTACCCGAGACGCTGCGCAGGTGCTTACGTGTTGAATCGAACCACAGGGCGAGTCGAGGTCTTTCAGTCTCGTTTTGTCATTCTAGCAACCGGCGGTGCGAGCAAGGTTTATCTGTACACCAGCAATCCGGATAGCTCCACCGGAGACGGCATTGCTATGGCCTGGCGCGCGGGCTGTCGCGTCGCCAACATGGAGTTCAATCAGTTTCACCCAACCTGTCTTTATCATCCGCATGCTGGTTCTTTCCTTATCTCCGAAGCTGTCCGCGGCGAAGGCGGATTCTTGCGCCTTAGCAACGGCGACCGGTTTATGCAGCGCTTTGACCAGCGCGGCGACCTGGCACCTCGAGATATTGTCGCGCGCGCCATCGATCACGAAATGAAGCGCACCGGCGCCGAATGTGTGTATTTGGACATCAGTCATCGTTCTAGAGATTTTATCTATAGCCATTTCCCAAACATCGCAGAGCGTTGCCAAGAACTGGGTATCGATATTACTAAGGTGCCCATCCCGGTTGTGCCCGCTGCTCACTACACTTGTGGCGGCGTCGTGGTTGATGAAGAGGGCCGAACGGATTTGGCCAATTTATACGCTATAGGCGAAGTGTCCTGTACCGGCTTGCATGGTGCTAACCGTCTGGCGAGTAACTCTCTACTCGAATGTTTTGCGTATGCGAAAAAAGCAGCAGACAAAATCATCAGCCAGTTAGATCGACCCTTTGACGTCCCTTATATCCCACGTTGGGACGAATCCCAGGTAACTGACTCAGATGAAAGCGTGTTAATCGCCCACAACTGGGAAGAACTGCGCCGCTTTATGTGGGATTTTGTTGGCATTGTGCGTACCAACAAACGCCTGCAGCGGGCGCAACATCGGATTAACCTGCTGCGTCAGGAGATTAACGAGTATTACACTAACTACCGGGTGACTAACGATTTGATCGAGCTTCGCAATTTGCTCCATGTCGCAGACCTGATCGTCCAATCGGCTATGAAACGCCAGGAAAGCCGAGGCCTGCATTTTAACCTAGACTACCCCGAGTCAGATCAGCGCGCAGCCGATACCATTCTATTCCCGGGCAGCCTGGATGACCGGGTGATGATCGGACTACCGAAAACCCAACGTAACGGGTTCTCGCTCTCTTGACCTAGAACCCATTAGGTACCCGTGCCAAACGATCAAACATTGATCATGCCGCCTCTCCGCATAGATTTGTTGCCGGAGCCGGTCCGAGAATCGAAGAATTGCCAACTGAAATAGGGCAAAACGAGACCGCGAAAAGGTGCCGCGTAACCAAAAGACGGCGCCGGCAACAGGCGGTGCCAGGTAATAGCGCGGTGGCTGTTAAGTTGGAACTGTATGAACTAAACCACACTTGATTGCAGAGCGCCGCTTTGCGTGCGTTACGAGCTTTACCTCTTCGCGTCAGCCTACGGCTAACCGCAGTCTCAGCCGCGCTAAAGCATAGAGTTCACCGCTTACTTCGTCCGCGAAGAGCCATTGCGGCACCTGATACTGCGACCACCAACAAATTGCCCAGCTCACCTGCCAGGCTTTTATCTTTTCAGCGTTTTCAGGCTCTGCAATGCCGTCTGCTGTTCGAGCGCGCAAACGCGGGCTCAGACTTTGACCAGAATCCGGGGATGACGTCGTGAGAATGCTTTGCGCTGTATTTTGTAGCGTCAGCATATCGATCGATGTTACCTCTGCGGCGATAGCCACACCGGTCGCGCCGCCAGGCGCATCTGTGCAAGCGCCAGTTATGGGGAGCTTGTGTTGTACAGCAACGGCATAGCCTAATGGGATATCTGCCGGTGAGTCAGTTGGCAGCACCGAGACGGTTCGGTTTGGTGGCATCACAAATAGGCGTACAGACAACCACCCACTTTTGGCCAGCAAACACTGCCCGACCGGTAACCACAGGCCTAAGCCAGTCATCCCGAGCAGCTGCCACATGATCCATGCTAGCAATAGCAACCAAACGATCGCGATTCGAAAACGATTACCGTACAGCGGCGGTGCAATCGGGATTACAGGGTCCCGGTACACGCGATGATCTTGGCTATCAAGCCGCGCAGCACGGGATCCTCTGGCTGTTCGCGCTCTTGTAACCAATCAAAAATCTCCCAATCCTCCAGCTCAAGTAGTGCGGCATACGCCTGCTGCTCTGCTTCGCTCAACTCGCTATAGTGATCGCGCACGAATGGCACCAGTTTCAACTCTATCTCCAACATGCCTCTGCGGCTGCGCCAGTAAATATGTTTTAAAGAACTGGTTTCCATACTGCTAATCCAGGTTATTGCGTTGTCATGGGAATTTCAGGCAGTCTACTCTGCAATTGTCTGTGAGATAAGGTCTTTGTTATGGGTAGTCCATTGTCTTGGTCGTCAGTCACCGGTCTCGTTGTCGAAGGTCCTGATCCTGCCGAGTTCTTACAGGGCTACGTGACCTGTAACACGCAACGCTTGCAGGCGGGTAAAACTCTGCCCATGGCATTTTGCAATTTGAAAGGCCGTGTCATAGCGAACGGTTGGCTGGTGCCCCGAGGCAAGCAATGTGTTCTCATCGTCCATCGCAGTATTGTCGAAACGCTACGCACGTTTCTTCGCCCCTACCTCGCTTTTGCGCGTAGCGAGATTTTGTCCCAGGAACTAATGGTTCATGTCGCGACTTCGGATCAAATGGCCGCTGGCGACTACGCATGGTTAGCCGGCCATTATTTGCGCCTTGCAGAGCCTGCAGGCACACCTCCTGGAGCGGCCGATTCAGAGGAGCCTTACTCGACAGAGGCAGTAACCATCAACCCGTTGCTGATTCAGCAGCGCTTTGCCTTGGTGAATGCCGCAGTTGCTGACCGTTTTCTACCGCAAATGTTGGGCATGGCAGACAGCGGCGCAGTGGATTTCGACAAAGGCTGTTATTTAGGCCAGGAGATTGTGGCGCGGGCGGAATTTCGCGGCCAGGTCAAAAAACAGCTGCAATCCTTCCAATGGCAGGGCGAACCACCGGTTGCCGGTGCGCACTGGCTCGCCCCAGAGACGGCAGCAGAAGCGGCGCAGAACGGTGAGGTAATTCTGACCGGTCTGACAGCAGCTAAAGCCGCATCGGCACCTCCATCCGGGACTGGACTGTGGGTGACAAAGGCGGCTGTGGAAGCGGAGTCTTAATCGGCTTGCGATGACGTTTAACTTGCGTTTTTTGCACCATACTAAAGATTCGACCCCATTTATCGCAGGCGAAGTACTGACTTCAGAGTCACAGACTTCACAAAAGAGCTGGTGACAAAACAGCCACCGCAACTTGCACTATCCGGCACTGATCCGTACTAGCCAACGAAGCCCGGCCAACTCAAATCACGCCAGCCACACGCAGTTAATTAGGCATTAAATTAAGCCATCTGAGACCCAGTCGATCGGCGCATGTCCTTGAGACTGCAAATAAGCGTTTGCCTGGGAAAAGTGCCGACAGCCAAAAAAGCCGCGATGCGCGGACAGCGGAGATGGATGTGGCGCGCGAAATACCTGATGCCGACTGGCATCTACCACCGCACCTTTTTTATGAGCGTAGCTTCCCCATAACATAAACACCAAACCGGACCGCTGCTCGCTCAGACGTCGCACAATTACGTCAGTAAATGTCTCCCAACCCTTGCCTTGATGCGCACCTGCCTGGCTATGCACAACTGTCAGCACCGCGTTCAGCAGTAACACGCCTTGGCTTGCCCAATAGCTCAGATTGCCACTGCGCCGACGATCGTTCGCGGCTGCGGGCTGTACGGAGGATGCAGGCGCAGATGTTAAGGCGGACTCAGCCAACGCCATATCTGTGTTGATTTCCTGAAAGATATTGCGCAGCGAGGGTGGTATTGGCACGCCGTCAGGTACCGAAAACGACAGGCCGTGGGCTTGGCCGGGTCCGTGATACGGATCTTGCCCAATGATAATCACCCGTACCGATTCCACTGGGGTCAGGTTCAAAGCCGCAAAAATCTGCTCGCCAGGCGGATAAACCGCCTTGCCCGCACGCTTTTCGGCAAGCAAAAAAGCGCGCAAATCCTGCATATACGGTTGTTCAAACTGATCGCCAATAAGCGTGAGCCAAGACTCGTGCAAGTCTGGTGTACGGGCCTCGAATGAGATTCGCTTACCAGCCACAGCAGCCGATCATTCCATACGACGCAGCAAGGGAAACAACAATACATCACGAATGGAGGGCATATCCGTGAGCAACATAACCAGCCGATCAATGCCAATACCCTCGCCCGCTGTTGGCGGCAGACCATATTCCAGAGCCGTGATGTAATCCTGGTCAAAATGCATCGCTTCGTTGTCGCCCTGACTCTTTAAATCTGCCTGGGCGCGGAAGCGCTGTGCCTGATCGATCGGATCATTCAACTCAGAGAATCCGTTGGCATACTCACGACCGCCAATAAACAACTCAAAACGATCGGTAATAGCCGGATTCTCATCATTACGGCGGGCTAAAGGCGAGACCTCCGCAGGATATTCTGTGATGTACGTTGGTTGCTCAAGCCGATCCTCGACGATGGCTTCAAACACTTCCATTTGGAGTTTGCCCAAACCCCAGATGGACTCGACGTGAGCGCCCCGTTTTTCCAGCACCGCCCGTAACGCATCTTCCTGATCCACCTCAGCCTCAGCTAATCCGCCGATGCGATGAAGCGACTCAGCCAGCGGCAAGCGCAGCGGTGACTGAGTGAGATCAAGCGGAATGCCCTGATAACCAAACTGCGGGCCTCCCAGCAAATCAATGGCAAGCTTGGCCAATAGGTCATCTGTTAAATCCATGAAATCGCGATAATCAGCGTATGCCTGATAAAACTCCAACATCGTGAATTCGGGGTTGTGCCGCGTGCTGAGACCCTCATTACGAAAGTTACGATTAATCTCAAACACCCGCTCAAAGCCACCAACTACCAGCCGTTTAAGATACAGTTCAGGTGCCACCCGTAAATAGAGTTCCATATCGAGAGCATTATGGTGGGTGGTAAAGGGCCGTGCGGTCGCACCACCGGGAATGCTATGCATCATCGGCGTTTCGACTTCCAAGTAATCCAAGGCAGAAAAATACTGACGAATGGTCTGCACAATTTGCGAGCGCATTCGAAAAACTTTCCGGCTGTCCTCGTTCATCGCCAGATCGAGGTAGCGTTGCCGATAACGGATTTCCTGATCAGTTACGCCATGGAACTTTTCCGGCAGCGGCAGCAAGGTTTTATTCAATAACTCTAGAGACTGCGCATGTACGGTAAGCTCGCCTTTATTGGTTCGCATTAACCTACCACGCACCCCAACGATATCGCCCATTTCCCAATACTGATTGAAGCTTTGATAGACCTCTTCGCCTAAATCGTTCTTCGAAAGATAGCACTGAATCTGACCGGAATTATCTTGCAATGTTATGAAGCTGGCCTTACCCATCACCCGCCGCAACATAATACGGCCCGCGACCGCAGTCGCGACGGCTTGCTCTGCCAAAGCTTCTTTATCCGCGTCCGCATGCTGCGCATGCAATTCATTAGCAAAGTGCTGGCGTCGAAAGTCATTTTGATAGCCTCCCCCAGCCGCCAGCCAGGCCTCCATCTTTGCTTTCCGTGCTTTGCGAACGTCTCGTTCTTCGCTCATCTAATAACCTTACTATGGGGTTTAGTTTCTTTAAGAGTCGGCAGCGATACGCACTGCTATCGCGTCGCCAGCTTATCCCAAAACAGCTTGTCCCAAACCCGCGCCGGGCCAACAAGACTAGCCTTTGGAATCAGCATCGTGCCTAGATTACTGCGCAAACTGACAGCCCGGCTAAGGCGGCCACTCCACTTGCTAACAGTCCCGTGAACTAATAGGTCTTATGCAACCAGAGCCTATGGTCCACCCACACTCGCTACAAGCCCGCTTTTAGACTCGCTTCAATAAACCCATCCAAATCACCGTTCAAAACAGAATAAGGGTCAGTACGTTCCACCTGAGTGCGCAAGTCCTTAACACGGGACTGATCCAACACGTAAGAGCGGATTTGGCTGCCCCAACCGATATCCGCTTTGGCATCCTCTATCGCCTGTTGCTCGGCGCGTCGCGCATGCAATTCCAGTTCGTAAAGCTTAGCTCGCAGTTGCTTGTACGCATTGTCTTTGTTCTGGTGCTGCGAGCGTTCGCTCTGGCACTGCACGACGGTATTCGTTGGCAGGTGGGTCAAACGCACAGCCGAGTCTGTGCGGTTAACGTGCTGTCCACCGGCGCCGCTGGCGCGATAGGTATCCACCCGCACATCCGCCGGGTTAATGTCGATATCGATATTGTCGTCGATCTCCGCGGACACGAACACCGAAGCAAAGGAGGTGTGGCGTCGATTGCCAGAGTCGAAAGGTGACTTTCGGACTAGCCGATGCACGCCGGTCTCAGTCCGCAGCCAGCCATAGGCATATTCGCCCTCGACCAAAACCGAGGCGCTTTTGATACCGGCAATATCACCCGGAGAAACCTCGATGACCTGTGCCGTGAAACCGCGCTGTTCCGCCCAGCGCAAATACATGCGTAACAACATTTCGGCCCAATCCTGCGCTTCGGTGCCACCGGAGCCAGATTGAATCTCCAGGTAGGTGTTGGCATCGTCCAACTCGCCTTTGAACATGCGCCGGAATTCCAATGCCGCAAGTTGCATGTCGAGTGCACTGAGTTCACCGGCGATATCGTCTAGCGCACCGCTGTCGTCCTCTTCGTTAGCCATCTCGGCAAGCTCGCCCAACTCTTCAAGGTGCCCTGCAAACGACCCAAGTAAACTGACTATACGATCTAACTCGGCGCGTTCGCGGCCCAACTTTTGAGCGCGCTCTGCATCATCCCAAACCGCACCATCAGCCAGCTCCAATTCAACTTCCTGCAGTCGGTCGGCTTTTTCGGCGTAGTCAAAGATACCCCCGAAGGAGCAAGTCGCGGTCGTTCAACTCTTTGATTTGTTCTCTGATCGAAGTGATTTCAGGCATAGCTTAGGTTCTTGTCCAAGTCGGCGCGGGAATTTTCTCGGCGCAGTCTAGGTTAATGGTTCGATGTACTCCACCAGTAGCTGCAAGGTTTGGCTATTTTGGTAGTCGTTACAATCTGGACGGTAGGCCAACATCACCCGGTCAGTGCCTGCTGGCAACGCCGCTTGGCGAAAGGCGATGGCGTCAATCAGTTTGGCGGCGGTTTTAACCACCATTTTCAAGTGCAGTTGACCCACTACTCGCTGGCTAATGAGTTCAAACTCACCGCTGAATAAGGGTTCAGGAAAGCCGCTACCCCAAGGCCCAGCCTGGGCCAACAGTTCGACGGTATCCAAAGACAAGTCGGCCTCGTTTAGCGCGCCATCAGTCAAAATATGCGCCTCCGCCATTTCTGGTGTTAACCAGGCGCTGACCTGCTTATCGAAAACCGTCTGAAAGCGCTGATAGTGAATGCGCTTAATGCTTAGCCCCGCCGCCATTGCATGACCACCAAACTTGATCAACATGCCCGGATGCGTGGTAGCGATACGATCCAATACATCGCGTATATGCAGCCCATCAATACTCCGCGCCGATCCTTTCAGTTCACCTGGGGAGGACTCTCCCACATCAGCAAACACCACTGCCGGGCGATTAAACTTTTCACGCAAGCGCCCCGCTACAATACCGACCACGCCCTGATGGAAACTCGGGTGGTAAGCGGTAATACCGTCGCGTGCCGCCGCATCTTGCTCTGCCACCAACAATTCTGCGTCGCTCACCATATCCTGTTCGATTTCCCGGCGACTGGCATTGAACGCTTCCAGCTGCCCGGCATAAGGCTTTGCTTCAGCCGCTGTTTCGGCCAACAAGCAGCGAATGCCTACGGTCATATCGTCCAATCGACCGGCGGCATTGAGACGCGGTCCGACTGCGAACGCAAGATCCTGTGCACTCAGCTTGCCCAAATTGCGTTTACCAAGCTCGATCAGCAGGCGCAGACCGGGGCGCAAACGCCCACGACGCATTCGCGATAGCCCTTGGTGTACAAGGATGCGGTTGTTGCGATCCAGAGGTACCACATCCGCAACCGTACCTAACGCGACCAAATCCAAATACTGAGCCATGTTGGGTTCTGTCAAACCGCTTTTGGCAAACCAATCCTGCGCGCGTAATTGGCTGCGTAAATAGCTGAGCAAGTAATACGCGACGCCGACGCCTGCCATTGATTTGCTGGCAAAGTCACAAGCATCCAAATTAGGGTTAACCACAGCCACCGCTGCAGGCAGTTCTTGGCCTGGCAAATGGTGGTCCGTGACGATGACGTCGATACCTGCTGCATTCGCAAACGCCACGCCATCGATACTGGCAACGCCGTTGTCGACAGTTACGATTAAGTCCGGTTCGCGCTGTTGCGCTAAGGCAACGATCTCGGGAGAGAGTCCGTACCCGAAATCGAATCGATTGGGGACGATAAAGTCGACGTGACGGGCCCCCATGGCCTGTAACGCCAGCACGCAGAGCGTCACTGAAGTCGCTCCATCGGCGTCGAAGTCACCGACAATCAAAATCTTTTCTTGCTGGGTAATTGCGGCAATCAGGCGTTGACTCGCCACATCAATGTGCGGCAGACCAGTTGGGTGCAGCAGACCCGCTAAGCTATATTCCACTTCATCAGGGGCGCGCACACCACGCGCGGCAAATACTCGCTCAAGCAAATCGTTAGTAAAGCCACTGACGGCCTTCGGAACAGGGCGTGTGCGTATTAGCATTAGTCCGCGTGACTCGTTTACAGCGTGGGTTAAGTGTTAACGGGTGCGACCCGAATACGAGAAACCTCACCGCTAACCTCAAACATGCCGTGCAGTTCGGTCAGCGCGAGATTGACGTCGCGCTCTAGCGCATCGTGAGTCAGCAACACAAGGTCGACCTGTTCTGTCCGACCCGCCGCCGGGCGCTGGATCACCTTGTCAATGCTGATGCCATGATTAGACAGTGCTTGCGCCACCTTAGCGATGACGCCGGGCTGATCTGCAACGAGCATGCGCAGGTAGTAACCACCGTAGACCTCGTCTATGGGGAGTACCGCTAGATCATTCGCTCGTTCGAGAGGGACATACATTCCACTACTCGCAGCGTTATGTGCGGTACTGGTTGGATTCGTACCGAGCCCGCCTCTAGTTAGCGCCACCAAATCAGCGATAACAGCGGAGGCCGTGGCCGCGCCACCGGCCCCAGGACCACTGAACAGCGTAGTACCCGCGGAATCCGAGCTGACCTGTACTGCGTTCTGGACACCATCTACTTGTGCCAGTAGATCGCTCTGAGGGATCAGCAGCGGATGTACCCGAGCTTCCAATCCGGTCGCCACCCGCCGGAGCATGCCGATATGTTTTATGCGAAAACCAAACTCCGCTGCAAATGCGATGTCCTCCGCGGTCAGCGACTCGATCCCTTCTTTATAGATCTGGTCGAGCGCAAACGACATGTCGAATGCCAAGGCCATCAGTATGGTTAGCTTATGGGCCGCGTCAGTACCGTCCACATCGAAGGTCGGATCCGCTTCCGCATAGCCCAGCTTTTGCGCTGCGGCTAACGCCTCACCAAACGATACGCCGTCCTGTTCCATCGCCGTGAGGATGTAATTAGCTGTGCCATTAATAATGCCGCTGACTGCGTGAATCGCGTTGCCAGCCAGACCTGCCGTAATCGCTTGCAAGATCGGAATTGCCCCAGCGACGGCAGCTTCAAAACGAATGGGCTGGACCGACTGCTTGCCTAACAACTGATCGCCTTTAACGGCAAGCACGGCTTTATTTGCGGTGATAACCGCTTTCCCCGCAGCCAAGGCGTCTGCAATAAGCTGGTCAGCCGGCGACTCACCGCCGATCAGTTCCATTACCACGTCTACCTGTGGATCCTCGTACAAATCCTCAAGGCGGTGGCTAAATTCTGCGCCTAGTAAGTCAACATCTGGCTTGGCCGTTCTACTCACCACCCGAACTACCTCATAGCGCGCATTAGAACGCTTTGCCAACAGCGCTTGCTGCACTTTAAGAATATTCAAGACGCCCTGGGAAACCGTCCCCAATCCTGCGATGCCTATACCAACTGTTTTCACTAACGACTCTCATCTATGCCAGACGGCAATTATTGTTTGGGCTCTGTATGCTGACCAGATTGGACGCGCGGCCCGATCTCGGTGATTGCTTGCTCAGCACGAGCGGCTTATCTTATGTGACTTATCTCATGTGACCTATCTAAGCGGGCTTGCCGTACTACTCCAGCCCAATACGACCGGCCAACTCCTGCGGCGGCAGATAGCCAGGCAACATTTGCCCGGTAGAAGTAACAATTGCCGGCGTGCCTTGCACACCAATCTGCTGCCCGAGTCGATATTGATCTGCCACGGGATTGCTACAATCGTTTAACACAATCGTTGCGCCGGCCTTCACTGCCGTCAACGCGCCTTGCGGATCCTCTGCACACCATGCGCCAACAATTTTAGTATAGGACTCTGAATCGAGCCCGGCACGCGGGTAGGCAAGGTAGCGCACTTCGATCCCAAGCTCGTTATAACCCGCCATCTCGGCATGCAGTTTCTGACAATAGCCGCAGTCCACATCGGTAAAAATCTGCACGTAGTCCCGCGGTTGACCCTTGGCAGGAAACACGATCATGTCTTTAAGGGGAATCGCCGCCATCAGGTCTTTGCGAATAACAGCTCGATGTTGCTCAGTCAGATTAACCACCTCGGCGCCGGTCTCGAAACCCGTCGCAAACAGCTCGCCGGTAATGATATAGCGGCCATCCGCGGTGCCATACAACACCTGACCACCCATGATGTCCACACCGAAAAAGCCATTCATCTCAGCAGGATAAATCCGCTCAATCGGAATGTTAGGATTAACGCGCCTGAGTGCGGCTACCAGCTTTGCAGCGCCCTTAGGTACAACCGTTTGATACGATGAGCCAGCGGCTGCCGGCGGTTGCACGCGAGACTCAGCGCTGACGGCTGCTGGGCCAGCAAAGACGCCTAGATTCAAAACCGCAAAAGCCATTGCAGTCGACAATGACCGGCTTAGCGGACGCAAATTGGCACATATCCGAGCGCGATATCGCAAAGCACTAGACCCGAGTCCACTTATGACCGGTTGTATGGCCCTTTGTACCAATTTGGGATTACCACTCTGCACAGCCCTATTCTGCATAAGGTGCCGATCTGTTCGCTGCATCATTGCTCCTAAAAATTCTTAGCAAAGTCCAAAGACTTAATCTTTCAAAGTAGAAAGTAGCGGCACACCACCTTTTGCTCCACAGGCTTTAGCCCCGCA
>CENJ01174003.1_pt1 | contig 12442 bp, 11 predicted proteins | sample 356161 | NCBI WGS metagenome assembly CENJ01 (sample SAMEA2619531, study PRJEB7988) | marine metagenome | biome: marine biome (ENVO:00000447); feature: surface water layer (ENVO:00002042); material: "saline water (ENVO:00002010), including plankton (ENVO:xxxxxxxx)" | depth 5 m
AAATCCAATATTCTTAAATACTGATTCTAAAGTTTCAAAATCATATATAAAAGAATGTCCCCAAAGTCTGAAATTATCATTAATAAAATGACATAAATTCAAACAGTCTTTATTGTGATTACTTCTATGTCTTTGTAAGGCTTCTCTAGAATTTACCATATTATTATTATTATTATAAACTGAAAATAAACCCTTAAGGTCCGGAGTTGCAATTCTAATTATTCCTGTAGGTTTTAAAACTCTATAACACTCTTCAAGACATTTTTTTCCTGACTCAAAGTCTAAATGTTCAATGAATTGTTCGGCAAATATATAATCTAAAGAACCAGATTTTATTGGAAATTTATCTGCAGCATTAAGATAAATATCACCACCTAAAATATCCCCATTCAACCATCCTTTTTTGAAATGATTACCACCACCAATTTGAAGTTTTTTAATAGCATTATTTTTAAAATATTTAAAAATCTTTAATTGAGAAATTAAATGGCCTTTTGTAAAATAATGAAGGATTTGCCTTATATGGCCTCTTTTAAACTCATTTAATAGTTTCCGTATTATCTTTTTTAAAAATGCGTATCTATTTATTGTTTTTTTAAAACTATTAATAATCATGTTTATTAATGTTTGATTAATACACTATCATTCTTAAAATTTATATTTTTTTAAATATTAAAACTCAACAAACTTTATTTCTTATTATCAAGATAGACATTCAAATTTTTATTCTTGGGAAAACTATCAATGAAACTATTTTGATGTAAATTAATAATATTAAAATTTTTAAACTTATCATGATGAATGAATGCTAAAGCGCAATCATATAAGTGTTCTCCAAATGAGCCACGTAAAGGTAAGATATGATTTGGTCGATCTTTGGACTCGTAGAAATGATCAAACTTAAGAATTGTTTGGTTATCTTTATTTACAACTGTATTTTTAAAATGAGAGTAATCAAATCCACATATGTATATTTCATCATAACCCATATATATTCCACTAGCGATAGCCTTCATACCAGTAAATGTTTTGTATGATCTTGGCTTTAGCAAATCAATATTTCCAGAAAAATAGTCATTACAATCATTAAAGTAAAAAACTTGTCCATGATCTTTTTTAGTTTGCTCATAAAATTGTATAGGTATAATTAATGGTATACTTTTATTTATTGCTTTTTTTTTATCCTCTTTGCCTCCAATTGCTCTTCCTATTCTTGGATGATTATCAGGCACATCTCTAAAATCAATAGGGTCTGAAAAGACCATATAGTTAGGTGTTATAGATTTACCAAAATTACTGTACAGAAAACTGTTTACAGCAATTACTTCATATCCTTCCTCATCTACTAATCGTAGAATTTTTTTTGGATCTAATATATTCATTGATGGGCCACTACCAAATATGAACACTTTTTTTCCTTTTTTTGAATTTTTTAATTTTAAAGTATTTTTTAAAAACTTTCTATTTGGCAACACATGCATCAAGAAATACTTCAAAATTTCAAATTTAGTATAAAAGTAATATAAAAAGAGTTTTTTAAAATTAAAACCTAAGAATTGGTTAGGATAAATCTTCATTATAATTAATACTTATAATTGTTTTTATTGAGTTTTGAAAGCGTTAGATGTTAAGAATAAAAACAAATGATTTAAAAATGATTCAACTTATAATTTTTACTCGTATGGTATGGGTGAGATTTGAATATTTTTTTTTTATCGATGCTATTTATCCATTGAAAGTATTTTTTTAAGCCATTTTCTAAATTAATAAATTTATAGTTATTAAATTTAATTTTTAAGTTTTTATTACTTGCGCTGGTACCAAAAGAGTCTCCTGGCGTACCTTTTTTATTAATTATGTTCCATTTATTTAAATTATTTACTTTTAGGATTGTTTTAACAAGATTTTTGATTGTTATTTTTTTTCCATGTGAAAGATTTAAAATTTCAAATTTTTTTAATTTTTTATTTTTAATACTTTTAGATAAAATATTTACACAATCAAATATATACGTCAAATTCCTATATCTATTTAACGAGCCTTTGATTATCAATGGCTTTTTACTCCAAATAAAATAACAATAGATACTAACCATTCCTTTTTTTAAGTTTTGTAGATTTTCTCCTGGGCCATAAGTATTAAAAATTCTAAAAATTCTTGTTTTAATATTTGTTTTTTTTAATATTTGATTGACAAACATCTCTCCAGTATACTTTGATATGCCGTAAATTGAATCTGGATTAATTTTGGAATTTTCAGTTAATTTTTTACTACTAGAGCCATATACGGCCACACTACTCGCATAAATAAAATATTTACACTTAATTTTTTTTGCTAATTTAGCAATTAAATATGTTCCAAAACCATTTGTATTGAAATCTTTTTTTGGATCATCATAAGCACCTTCTCCTCCTGACTGAGCTGCAAGATGATATATGATATCTGGTTTCCATATTTCAATTTTTTTTAAAATTTTCTTATCTAAAATGTCTCCTTTAACAAAAAAACTTGATTTATCGATAAAGGGAATGCCTCCTTTATTTTCTAAATTATCAACAATCATAATTTTGTTATTTTTATTCAAAATATTTGCCAAATGGGCTCCAATAAACCCTGCTCCACCTGTAATTAATATTTTAGACATTGCGTTTTTTAAATAAATATTCTGCAAACGAAAATTCATATTCAGAATTTATATCCAAACCCTCTATTTCATTTAATTTATACAAAAAAGGCTTTTTTCCAATTAGTGATTTTCCAGAAGACATTTGCTTTGTATTAAGAATGTTAATTGCAAAATTTAATTTAACTATATTGGGTAAATTTTGAGAATTAGGAGTTTTATTTAATTTAAAATTTATTGGTTTATTATCTTTAAATAAAAATTCTCTTATTTCAGTTACAGTATTGAGACTATCAAATTTATTATTTTTAAAAAATTTTTTAGAATATGATATTATTTCCTTATAAGTATTGAGCTCTATTAAAGGTGAAGTACAATTAGTAAACATTATGAACTCACTTTTAGTGTTATCTGCAACATTCTTCCAGAATTCACTATTTAAGCATTTTGAGCTAGCAAAATAATTGTCTCTTTTAAAATATTTAACATCCATCTTTTTGGCAATAGATATAGCTTTATCAGAGTCAGTATTGATTATTATTTCATCAATAAAGTCTAATTTTTTAAGCATTCTAATTTTATGTATTAACAAGTTTTTTCCAGCAAAAGGTCTAAAATTTTTATGCTTTACTCTTTGGGAGCCTTTTCTAATTGGAACTACAGCAACAAGCTTATTCATTTTTTTTTTGTCAATTTCATTCTTTAAAAAATGTTTCTTTTCTAGATAAAGATTTTACTTTAACGGGCATTTTCCAAAGAGAATTAAGATTAGATCCTTTTTTTCTGTTTTTAGAGGATGAGCTTGATTCTTTTACATTAAAATCATAATCAATATAAAAATATTTTCTATCAGTTTTCCCATTATATTTACTTACAGCGTGATATGCCCATGGAACATTTAAAAAAAATACGCAAAAGTTTTTATTTATTCCATAATTCTTTACCACTTTAAGGTTTTTCTTGGATGGAAACACATCAAAAAATTTTTTTTTACCAGCTGTACCACACAGTTGTAAATTCCCTCCTTTATTTTTTTCTGATATTGGATAATAAATTCCAGAAATAAGGTGATCTCTTCTATCTAAATGTGCACTTTTTAAATAACCCTTAATCATAAGACCAAAATTCATATTATATTTTATTTTTGAATTCAAAAAATTTGGATTAACATTTTTTGATATCTCAGTATTAAATTTTTTTAGGATTATTGGTTTGATCTTTTTTAAGTTATCGTTAACTTCCTTAAAAATTTTTTTTTTAAGAGATTTTTAAAAACTTCAGAGTCAGGCATAATTGTTTTTTTTGTTTTTGATAAGCTTTGAAAAATTACATTTCTTTCATCAATATCATCATAATCAGGTAGTGTTTTATTTAATTTGCTAAGAATTTTTTTTGGTAAAAAATTTTTAATTATTATATGAGGAAAAGGTTCTAATTTTAGTTTGGATTTTTCAATTTTGTTTTTAATTTCTAACATCATTATAATTACATTTACCACTAAAATTTATATTTATTAAGTATTACTTTTTTACTAATTGTAAACAAAATTACATTTATCACGACCTTTTTAGATCTGTCAAATAACTTAATAAAATTTAAAGAATAAAAATAAAAATTATAATTTAAGTGATAGAGGAAAACTTTAATTATAAAATTTAAGATTTTAATTTTATTCAAGGCTCTTACTGCTAATTATATCGTTATAAGTTCCTTGTGCTTTAAGTTGACCTTTTTCAAATTTGAAAATTATATCACAATTTTTTACTGTCTTTAAACGATGAGCAATTAAGATAATAGTGATATTTTTGCTAAGATTATTTATTGCATCCATTACAGCATCCTCTGTTTGACTGTCTAAAGCATTCGTTGCTTCATCTAAAATCAAGACTTTTGGTTTATTATATAAAGCTCTAGCGATCCCAATACGTTGTCTTTGTCCACCTGATAATCTGACGCCACGTTCACCTATTATAGTTTGATATTGATTAGGTAGTTCATGCACAACAAACTCATGTAAGTTCGCAATCTTAGAAGCTTTTTCAATAGCTTCTTGGCTAATATCTTTAGGGTTGAAACCAAAAGCAATGTTTGAAGCAATAGTGTCATCTGATAAGTAAATATGCTGAGGTACGTACCCAACAGATCTTTGCCAAGATCTTGAATTTTGTTTTGTTATAATATTTTCATCAACTTCTAATTTGCCCTCTTGCGGCTCAAGTAATCCAAGAATGATGTCTACAGTAGTTGTTTTACCGCTGCCAGTAGGTCCTACTAGGCCAACTGAAGATTTAGCTGGAATAGTTAAACTAATATCTTTTAATGCTGTTCTTGATGCATTGGGATAATTATATTTAATATTTTTTAACGTAATTTTTGTATTGAACGGGAGAATATTTTCATCATAATTTTTTTCAATAGGTTTTAGTTTTCTAAAATCATCTGTTAATTTATCAAGTGTAGGGCCAACAAAAGCAAGCACTGTAAAAGAAGCATAAATTTTTTGCATTGCAGGCATCAATCTATAACCAGCAAAAACATATAGGCTAATAATAGGTAAAGCATTGTTAAAACTGCCCGTTTGAGCCATTATATATAATATCAAGAGTATTACTCCACCAAAGGCTATCATTTCTAAAAAATTTCGGGGTATGGAAGCTACAACTGACATGGATGCTTGGGATTGAGCATAAATTTGTGCAGAGGCAGAAAAACGCTTAATATAAGCTTCCTCTAGTCCATCTATCTTAACTTCCTTTGCAGCACCAAATGCTTCACTAATAGCTAGAAAACGCAATTGATTATTTTTTAAACGCTTAGCTCCAATTCTGGTAACATAACTCCTCATAGAATAAAAAATAATCCCATAAGACCCGCCAAGCAAAAAAGCAACTATCAATGCAAGTTTTGGGTCAGCTATAATTAATAAAATAGTAATAGCAATTACAACTGTACCTTTAGCTATTACTTCCATTGCAGGATTTATACCGCCTCCTATTATCTGCCCTACATCTGACAAAATATTTTTTCCAAGTTCAGCACTGTTTCGACTTAAGAACCAGCTATAAGGCTGATGCAAGTATCCTTCTACTAGACGTTTACCAATACTATATTCACGCATTTGAACAAATCGAACCTGCACATATGTTGTAAGTGCTCTAAAAATAAGGGAAGTAACCAAAATTATAAATACAAGAATACCCAAAACAAAAAGGAATTGTTGGTTATTTTCAACACCAAAAATATATGAAAATTGAAACATATAATTTAAAATTACGTTAGTCTCAATAAGACTAGGATTAGTTAGAACCGCCATAAAAGGTAAGATAGATGCTACACCAATCATATCTAGAAATGCCATTATCAATATCATCAATAACAATAAAGCTGCTTGTTTACGTTCATCAAATGAAAGTAAAAATAATAATTTTTTAAAAGTTTGCATTAAGCCTTTAAATAATCTTGATAGGTTTTTTTTAGACCATCCCTTAAGTTAACTTCATATTTAAAGCCAAAACTTATCATTCTTTTACTGTCTATAAATTTTCTAGGACTACCATCTGGTTTCGTTGGATCAAAATTTATATTTCCTTTATATCCCACAACATCTTTAATATTCTCAGCAAGTTCTTTTATAGTAATATCCGTTCCAGTTCCAACATTGATGTGGCTACAGGTTGGTGAAGTGTGTTCTTCATATTTTTTTTTATCTAAATTCATTAAATGAATTGAGGCTTTAGCCATATCATCCACATATAAAAATTCTCTTTTAGGATTGCCAGTTCCCCAAATCGTTACATGGGGACGGTTATTTATTTTTGCTTCGCTAAAACGACGAATTAATCCTGGGATCACATGACTATTTTCTGAATGATAATTATCTCCTGGTCCATAGAGGTTTGTGGGCATAATACTTCGATAGTCAATGCCGTGACTTTTGCCATATTGACGATTATAACTTTCGCACATTTTGATTCCAGCGATTTTGGCAATTGCATAAGGCTCATTTGTTAACTCTAACTTTCCAGTCAATAACTCTTCCTCTTTCATTGGATGATTTATATTTTTAGGATAAATACAACTTGATCCTAGAAATAATATTTTTTTTACACTACTTAAAAAAGCATTATGAATGATATTGGCTTGAATCATTATATTTTCATAAATAAAGTCTGCAGGATATGTATTATTTGCATGAATTCCTCCTACTTTTGCAGCTGACATATATACCTGATCAATTTTATTACTTTTAAAAAAATTTTGAACTTGCTTTTGATTTAATAAATCAAGCTCTGATCTATCTTTAATAATAAGTTCAACATTTTGATTTTTTAACAATCTAATTAAAGCAGATCCAACCATACCCTTGTGTCCTGCAACATAAATATTTAAAGACTTATTGTTAATCATAATAGCAAGTTATTGATCAATTTTTTTTATCATATCTTCAATTAGCAAATTGATATTATATGTAGGCTTCCATTTTAGTTTTCTTTTTGCTTTATTTGCATTGCCCTTAAGAGAGTCTACTTCGGACGGCCGAAAGTATTTGGCATGAATTTCGATAATAACTTTATCATTATAATAAGCTTTTTCTTTAAGATTTTTACCTTTCCATATTATGTTCATCTTTAATTTTTTTGATGATAAATTAACAAAATCTTTAATAGTATATTGTTGTCCAGTAGCAATAACGAAATCCTGGGGAATTTTTTGTTGGAGCATCAGCCACATCGCTTTGACATAGTCTTCTGCATGTCCCCAATCTCTTTTGGCATAAAGATTTCCTAAATAGAGTTTTTTTTGTCTTTCATTTTTAATATTAATTAGTCCTTTAATAATTTTTTGAGTGACAAATGTTTCACCTCTAACTGGACTTTCATGATTAAAAAGGATCCCATTACAAGCATAAAGACCATAAGCCTCTCTGTAGTTAGTTGTCATCCAATGAGCTGCAAGTTTTGATATTGCATAAGGACTTCTTGGATAAAAAGAAGTTTTTTCGCTTTGAGGTGGTTTGCTAGCACCAAACATTTCAGAGGTTCCAGCTTGATAAAATCGAATTTTTGGATTGATATTTTTAATTGCCTCTAAAATTTTGAGGGTTCCCAAGGCATTGGACATTAGAGTATATTCTGGCAATTCGAAAGAAACTGCCACGTGAGATTGCGCGGCTAGATTGTATACTTCTGTCGGTTTTGTTTTAATTATTAAATGATTAATGGATTGACCATCTGTAAGGTCACCATAATGAAGAAAAAAATTTTTTGCTTCATTAATGTCTTCGTAGATATCGTCAATTCTTTGTGTATTCAAGGAAGAACTTCTTCTTTTAACACCATGAACCTTATATCCTTTTTGAAGAAGAAGTCTTGATAAATAAGAACCATCTTGACCTGTTACACCAAAAATTAAGGCAATTTTTTTTTTTTTAAATTTCATTATATCTTATAGATATTTTTACAATATATATTCTATCTACATACCATACTCTAAAAATAGTTAGTATCTTATTTATTTCTGAGCTATTTTCTATTCAACATCAAAAAGATTGCAAATACTGATCGCATTTTATGTTTAAAAATAACAACAATTTTTTCTTAATGTTTCTTATCTAATTCTCATTTATTTAAAAAAAATATTATCAATAAATATAGGAAATAAATTATGATCTATTTTTTCTTCTTGCCCAGTTAAGGTAACTTCTTGATAATCCAATCCAGCATAAAATTGGCCACAAGATCTTTTTTGCTAATTGTATAATGAAAGACTTGCTAAATTTAGGTTTTATAAATTCAAACCTATCGTTTGTTTCAAGAAGAAATGGAACACCGTATTCATCAAATCTTTTAAACTTCTGTGACTTTTCCGCATCCTTAACATCTACGAAATTTTCAAAAGATACTTTGTCTCTAACTTCATAACTTTTGGTTTTATCAACCTGTGAATAAATCCTAGCTCGTTCTATTGCGTCTGCTTGGGATCTAACCCAAAAGTGAGTAACCAATGATCCTAAAATAATAGATTTTTTATAAAAACAAAATGAACCAACATGAATCTTTCGGTCGCTAATTTCAATTCTTGAAGATAAACGAACTCCATAAACTCCTCCATAATGATACTCTCGGGACAATAAACATTTATTTTTTGGGGCAGTAAAGTGTTTTGATATTTTTCTTAAGCGTATACAGTCAAAATCTGTCTGATTAAGAACATAATTTAATTGTGAGGCAAAATCATCTCCAACAAACTCGTCACAATCAAATTTAAAAACCCAATCTACTCGATGAGACCGTGCCATATTCATAAGAATTTGAAAATCACGACCTTCATCAAAACCAGTTACAGGACTAACAATTACATTGCTCTTATTGCTTAGAAATTCAAAAGATCCATCGGTAGATTCGTTGTCGGTAATCAGGAATAAATTACAGAATGATTTATTTTTCAACCATTCTTCAAGGTTTTCCATTTCGTTTTTACAACGGGCGATTATAGCTATCTTCATTTCATAATCTTTCCTACTTGGTTTTAAAGACTCTTCCAATTAAATTTCTTATTATTTTTTTAACAGGTTTTGGAATGGCTGTTCTAATTCTAAATAAAATCCAAAAACTAGACTCTAAACATACCCCTGCAAAATAATTTAATACTCGTTTAAATCTTGATTTTTCATCAGCTGATTTCAAATAATTAAGGTCTTGTAAATCTTTACCTGTTGCTCTCTTTTTTTTGAAATTCTTTATTAAAGACCTGGATAATACTCTTATGCCATTATAATTGAAATTATTTTCAGGGCTAAAAATTTTGTCTAGCGAATAAAATTTCAACCAATTCGAATTCCGTTTTATAATGTTTATATTCTTGATCGGACAATCTCTAAATTTCAAATCTATAACATCTAAATCATTTACCTCTCTATGACCCTCTAAACTTACATATGCACTTCCAATTACACAAAAATCATTAATATCATAATCCTCTTGAACAACCCATTCATGAAACATTTTCATCAAATTATGAACTTTTTTATTATTCTTTGGCTTAGCATTATTTAAGAAGATTGTTCCACTGTCTCTTAAAACAAGGCCGGCCAAATCAAGAACTTCTTGATGAGTGTCAGGCACATGAATTGGAAAGTTACCCTTTTTTAAATCTTCACGAATTTCTCTTTTAAATTTATGTAAATCTTCAATTTTGGAATTATCAACAAGTACCATTTTAACTGGCTCTCCTTTTGTATATCTTTGCTGAGCATGTCTAAGAGTAAGAGAATATCCTTGATTCTTCTCCAAAGTTGCCCATTCTTGATCGCGATACATGTGAAGCACAAGATTGTGAACCCCATTGGAGTTCAAATAAATATTTTTTGTGAAAATGGTTTTAAATTTCTTACTAATTTTAGATTCAATTGCATTGATATCGTAACTTCGCGACGGGAAAAGTACTAAAATATGGCAAGTACTTGAATGTTTTATATATCGCTCAAGAGCATAAAAGCAAAACTCTTTCTTCAACTTCCTTTTTAAGAAAAAAGATGCACTGAAATCAAGTGGTTCTTTTTTCGTTTTAACAATTTCACAAAATTTGTAACCATATAAGTTTGATAAAGCAAAACGGTGTCCACCATTACGTATAGAGCCATCATTTGAAATTTCAATTTTATCTCTAGAACTATCCCATTTACCTTTTTCAAATTCACTTATCAAAAAATGAAAAGTCTCCAAAAAATTTAAAAAATTTTTTTTCTTATTGTTTAGCTCCGAAAAATCATTTATCGCTCTAATATGTTCTTTGTAGAGATTATAAAACCATCCGTCTACTGTAGCAATATTATTTCTAAATGCCCAAGCATATTCCATTTTCATTATTACATCTAAACGAGTACCAGTCAGTTTTGCATTTAAGCTCATCCAATTTAGTTTCCTAATTCAATAATTAAAGTTCTACCTAACAAGTATTTTTTATTTATGTTTTCAGTCATTATGAAATTATTGGCTATCTTAATAACGCCAGGAAATGTTGGGGCATAATCATCAAAAGCTATTATTGCTTTTTTTTTCAACTTTATTCTGAATAACTCTAAATCTTCTGAAACTCCTGTTGCAGTGTGATCACCATCAATAAATAGAAATCTTACTGAATGATCTTCGATGTGTTTGACAGCACTTGTCATTGGCTCATTAAAAAGTGTAACTGTCTTTTCCAAATTTGCCCGATTAATATTTTTTTTAAAACCTTCCTCCAGATCAGATAAATCACTTTTACTGACACGATAAAATTTTTCTTTTCCTAGATTCCCTCTAAAGTGATCAATTGCAAACATTTTTCCATTACCACTCAATTTAACAGCTGAGCCTAAAAAAAAGGTAGATTTTCCTTGAAAAGAGCCAATCTCAACTACATCTCCTGTTATATTTTGCATATATGCTAATGAAAACAGTTCCTCCCCCGCTCTATGTGAAATCATACCTCGAATATTACCTGATAATGCACTTAGACTATCTAGACGGACAATTTTATTTTCAGGTACATCCGTAACGAATATATCCTCAAAATTTTCTTTGTACATATTTTTAATACTGACTAATTTTATTTTAAAAATAGACAAAAATTTATTAGCGACTCTTGCAACTATTTTTTTCATATAATTCAATTATTTATATTAAAGAATTTTTTTAATATCCATCATAGCTTGTTTAAGATCATATTTATTTTTCCAATTTATCTCTTTTAAGGCCTTATTAGGACTACAAAAAGTTACACTGGCGTCACCTTTTCGTTTTTTTACAAATTTATAAGGTATTGATATTCCAGTTTGTTTTTCAAAAGCTTCTACTACTTCTAAAACACTCGATCCTTTACCTGTTCCAAGGTTATAAATTTTCAAACCCTTTTTCATTCTATTTTTTTTAATCATAGCGACGTGACCATTTGCTAAATCCATTACATGGATATAATCTCTCACTGCAGTACCATCTTTAGTTCTGTAGTTTTTGCCAAAGATCTTTAGTAATGGTAATTTTTTTTGAGCTACTTTTATAATGTAAGGAGCTAGATTAGTTGGGATACCTTTTGGGTTTTCTTCTATAAGTCCTGATGAGTGGTTACTTATTGGATTAAAGTATCTTGCGATTCTAACACTCCATCTAACATCAGATACTGACAAATCCATTAAAATTCTTTCGATAATATATTTAGAAGTACCATATGGGTTTTTAGTTTTTCCAATTTTACTATTTTCTTTTAAGGGTAGTTTCTGTTTATCACTATAAACAGTTGCTGATGAGCTAAAAATAATTTTAAAAACTTTGCTCTCTAGCATGCACTCTAACAAAGCTAAAGTAGAACCAATATTATTATCAAAGTAAGATAGCGGCTTTTCAATACTTTTTTCTACTGACTTAAAGCCCGCACAATGAATCACAGAATAACAAGGATGTTTTTTAAAAATTAATCTTAATTTTTTTTTATCTCTTAAATCTATATTGTAGAAAGTAATTTTTTTTTTAGTAATTTTTTCTATTTTATTAATTAAACTTTGATTACTATTTGAAAAATTATCAAGAATAATAGGGGAATAACCATTTTTAACTAAAGATATAGCACAATGTGAGCCAATATATCCTGCACCACCTGTGATAAAAACATTTTTCAATTTGCAATCTTTGTATTTTAAAGTTTAATAAATAAGCCTATACTATAAAGTTTAATCTTTATATTATTGATAATTTATACCTAGCAAATTACGTTGTATTTATAATATTAATATCTTAACTTTAAAAAATTTTTTTCAGTGCATAAATCAAGCCAATTGAGCTA
>CENJ01044225.1_pt1 | contig 12432 bp, 9 predicted proteins | sample 356161 | NCBI WGS metagenome assembly CENJ01 (sample SAMEA2619531, study PRJEB7988) | marine metagenome | biome: marine biome (ENVO:00000447); feature: surface water layer (ENVO:00002042); material: "saline water (ENVO:00002010), including plankton (ENVO:xxxxxxxx)" | depth 5 m
GTGAACTTCTCAAAGTTAGTGGTATAAGATTCATAATAGAGCCCTATCTAAGATTTGAAGGTCTGCCAGGGGAGCAAAAAACGATGTTTTTTAAAGATCCCTTTGGTAATGCTTTAGAATTTAAATCATTTAAGAACGATAACGAAATTTTTAATAAGTAATAATTTGTCATTCAAGCCCACCCTTCAAGATTTTCATGCCAAGGCTCTCAGCGATTATGGTATTGAAGACATCTGGCCAGAACCGGTTTTAAAGGCTGCAAAGATAGCAAATGAAAAACTTACACAAGATAAAGATTATCTGGAAGAATTCCCATTTGTAACAATAGATGGTGAGGATGCTAAAGATTTTGATGATGCAATTTTTTGCACATTTAATGACGATGGTTTCCACTTAAAAGTTGCGATTGCCGATGTGTCTTTTTTTGTAAGAGAGCATTCAGCTCTTGATCTTGAAGCAGCTAAAAGAACTACATCCGTTTATCTGCCTAAAAAAGTGGTTCCAATGCTACCAGAAAGACTCTCTAATGAATTGTGTTCCCTTCAGCCTAATAAGCGGAGGAGATGTTTATGTGTTGAGATTAATTTCGATAAAGATGGGCATATTACAAATTACAAGTTTCATAGAGGTGTCATTAAATCTGTGGCCAGACTTACTTATACAGAAGTTGAAGAACAGTTATTAAATGGCGTCAAAGACAGGAAATATAAGGAATCTCTTGAAGCTTCCTTTGCTCTTTTCAATAAATTAACTATCAACAAAGGATATAGAGGTGCTTTAGATTTTTCTATCAATGAGCCATTCCTTAAAACAAATTCTGATGGTTCTGTTGAAAGCATTGAGTCTCGAAAAAGATTAACTGCTCATAAACTAATTGAAGAATTTATGTTGGCTGCAAATATATCGGCTGCTGATTTTTTAAGTCACTATCCAGAGCAAGGCATATACAGAATTCATGAACACCCAGAATCTTTAAAAATAGAAAGACTCTCACAAGTCTTAAAGAATAGAGGAATCAACTGGAATGGAGATAGAGAAGATATTAATAATCTATCAACATTTATAAATAAAGTTAATAAAAGAGATGATGCTTCTATTTTAAATATGCTTATTTTGCAATCCATGCAAAGAGCAGAATACAGCACAATAAATAAAGGACATTTTGGTTTGAAATTTCCAAAATACACTCATTTCACTTCGCCGATTAGAAGATATCCTGACTTGCTAGTTCACAGGTTGATAATAGCTTCACTTGATCAGAAAGAATTTGATTTTGATGGCCTACAGCTAACTCTTGAAGATTGCTCCATTAAGGAAAGATCTGCAGAGTTTGCCTCTAAACAGGTGACACAGAATTTAATATGTAATTACGTCAAACAATTTTCAGGAAAAAATTTCTCAGGCTATGTCACTGGTGTGAAAGAATTTGGCCTCTTTGTAGAGGTCCCTGAGCTTTTTACAAGCGGATTATTGCATGTAAATGATTTGCCAAATGACTTTTATAGATATAATGCTCGACATCACTGCCTTGATGGGAAAAGAAGAGGCAATAAGTTCTCCCTGGGAGATCGTATTGATGTTTTCATTGGTGATGTGAAAGAACTCGAAGGTAAAATTTCGTTATATTATTAGATTAAATATGAATGTCGATATAAAAAATATACACACAATTTATTCGCTCTTAACAAACCATAGTGAAAAAGTTATTTCTATAGTTGGAAAGGCAGAGAATATGAAAGCACAGGAAATCCTAGAGCTAGCTCATAAAAAGGGAATAAAAATACAGCCGAAGAACACAAAAATTAGCGCCATTTGCAAATCACCAAATATTGGAGATTTAAAAAAATCAGATTATGAGCTAGGTAAACTAATTTTGATTTTAGACGAAGTTCAAGATACTAGAAATCTAGGTTCATGCTTACGAAGTGCTTCTTTTTTTGGAGTAGATACAGTTATTATTCCAAAAAATAATTCTGCTGATTATGCTAATACAGCTGTAATAGAAACATCAACTGGAGGGGTCTATGACCTTAAACTCTATAAGGCAACCAATATTACAAATCTAATAAAAGAATTAAAAAATAATGATTATTGGGTTTCTGGATTTTCAGAACATGCTGAAACGGCATTAGAAACAAAGGATTTTTCAGGAAAAAATGCATTGATCTTTGGAAATGAGGAAAAAGGCCTTAGATCTTTAGTCGAAAAGAATTGTGACGATACTTTAAAGATCACACAAAAGGGAAAAGTTTCTTCTTTAAATGTTTCAATTGCAGTTTCAATAGCCTTACACAATATAAGCAACAAACTGTGATATTAAATTCTGCTCTAATACACTAAAATATCGAACTATGCTTGCACAAAGAACTATAAGAAATAAAACATCTGCAACAGGTGTTGGATTGCACACTGGTAAAAAAGCAACTTTGACATTACATCCTGCAGATCCTAATACAGGCATTCTCTTCAGAAGAAAGGACGGTGATAGAGTAGTCGAAATTCCTGCTCAGGCTAATTATGTAGGCGACACAACTTTGTCAACAACTCTGGAACATGATGGTGCTGAGATAGCAACTATAGAGCATCTTATGTCAGCATTAGCTGGCATTGGGGTTGATAACTGTATTATTGATTGTGATGGCCCTGAAATTCCTATCATGGAGGGTAGTTCAACGCGCTTTGTTTTCCTTATTCAAGCAGCTGGAATCGTTGAACAAAGTGCTGTAAAAAAGTTTATCTATGTAACTAAATCAGTTTCGGTACAAAGAGATGATGCTGTAGCAAAGATTAAACCATATAAAGGTTTCAGAGTTTCATTTGGTTTAGAGTTTGATCATCCTGTTTATAAAAAATATCCCCAAACTGCATCAATAGACTTCTCACAAACCTCATTTATCAGACAAGTCAGCAGAGCAAGAACATTTGGGGTTTACAGCGAACTAGAAATGCTTAAGAAAAGTAAAAGAGCACTTGGAGCAAACTTAGAAAATGCTATTGGCATTGGAGATGATGATGTTCTGAATGAAGGAGGACTTAGATTTGCCGATGAGTTTGTAAAACATAAAATGCTTGATGCTATTGGAGATTTATATTTACTTGGTCACAACTTAATTGGAGAGTTTTATGGTTTTAAATCTGGTCATGCTCTAAATAATCAATTATTGAAAAAGATAGAGAGCGAGAATGCCTACAAAATTATTGAGATAGATGAAATTAAGGATGCTCCAATAAATTACTTAAAGCCGGTGGCAGAAGAACTAGCATAATGATTGGGTTTCTAGGCAAAATTTTTAAGTCGTCTAACCAAAGGCGTGTCGATGGTTATGCCAAAGTTGTAAATAAGATTAATTTACAGGAAGAGAGTATGGCAGAACTCTCCGAAGAACAATTCAAACAATTTAACCTTAAGGAAGATAGTGGCGATGAAAGTCTAGTGGAAATATTTGCTGCTGTAAGAGAAGCTTCAAAAAGAACCATAGGTTTACGACATTATGATTGCCAAATGATCGGTGGCCTAGTGTTGAATGGTGGAAATATTACTGAAATGAAAACTGGGGAAGGGAAAACTTTAGTTGCCACGCTTCCTGCTGTATTCAATGCCCTTTCTGGTAGAAAAGTTTATGTTGTTACTGTAAATGACTATTTAGCTGAAAGAGATGCTGACTGGATGCGCCCTATTTATGAATACTTTGGTCTAACTGTTGGAGCTCTTACTTCTTCTCAAGATTTCAAGGACAAACAACAAACTTATGACTGCAATATTATTTACTGTACTAGTAGTGAACTAGGTTTTGATTATTTGAGAGATAATATGGTGCTATTCAAGCATCAAAAAACACAAAAAGACCTTAACTTTGCAATCGTTGATGAAGTTGATTCAATTCTAATTGATGAAGCGAGGACCCCTCTTATTATTTCGGGAGCCACTGATGATGATGCATCAGCATATCCTGTTTTTTTAAAACTGTTGCCTAATCTTAGCAGACAAATGAGAGAAGGAACTGAGGATGAACCTTTAGCTGATGATGAAAGAGGAGATTACTTAATTGATGAGAAATTAAGGTCTGTTGAGTTAACAGATGATGGCTTTGAAAAAGTCGAAAATTTTCTAGTAAATAGAAATTTAATTAAACCTGATGAGAGTCTTTACACCACAAACAATTTAAAATTTTTAAAATACGTTCAAGCCACTCTTAAAGCTAATCTCTTATTTGAAAAAAATGTTCACTATATGGTGGAGAGCAATAAGGTTGTTTTAATTGATGACAATACCGGCAGGAAACTGCCAGGCAGACGGGTCTCAGAAGGTGTCATGCAAGCACTGGAGTGCAAAGAAAGAGTGCCTATCCAGCAAGAAACCCAAACTCTAGCATCAACGACTTACCAAAACTTCTTTAGGCTTTTTGACAAAATTTCTGGTATGACTGGAACAGCAGATACAGAAGCAGCTGAATTTAAGCAGATCTATGGCATGGATGTAGTTGTATTGCCTACCAATCAAGAAATGATCAGACAAGATATGAATGACACTGTGTATGTAAATGAGGCAGATAAATTTAATGCTTTGGTTAAAGAAATTAAGGACATACATGAAAAAGATGCACCGATTTTAGTAGGCACCGCTTCTATAGAAAGCTCTGAAAAACTCTCAAATAGACTCAAAAAAGAAGGTATAAGGCATCAGGTTCTGAATGCAAAGTTTCATGAAAAAGAGGCAGTAATTATTGCTGAAGCTGGAAGACCAGGAGCAATAACAATTGCAACAAATATGGCTGGTAGAGGAACAGATATTGTTCTAGGTGGAAAGCAAGAAGAAAATGACAAAGAATGGGAAGAAAAACACAATAAAGTAATTGAAGCTGGCGGCTTACATGTTATTGGTACCGAAAGACATGAGTCTCGAAGAATAGATAATCAGCTTAGGGGAAGATCAGGCAGACAAGGAGATCCAGGTTACTCAAGATTTTTTCTGTCTCTTGATGATACGGTTTTAAGACTTTTCATAGATGATAATAGAAAACAACTATTTTCTAGATTAAGTGATGGTATGGACGATAGTAGTATCGAACATCCATTACTTAATGGTGCTATTGCAAATGCACAAAGAAAGATAGAAAACAGAAACTTTGAAATAAGAAAACAAATACTTGAGTATGATGATGTTTCAAATGACCAAAGATTAACGATTTATAAACTGAGAGATTATTTTTTAGAGGAGAATGATTCTGAAACACTTATCTTTGAATACCTTGATAACTTTCTTGAAAAAACTGCAGACAAAGCATTACCAGAAGATCAGGCACCAAGTTGGAAATTTGATAATTTAGATAGAACTCTTAACCAGTCATTGGGTGCAAGCCCAGATTTCAATTTACTTGATAAAGATGGTCTAAATTTTACAAAAGTAATGGACTATTTAAATGAATTCTACCAAAAATATTATTTTGATAAGTTTAGTCCTCTTAAAGAGAGAAAACCTGAACTTGAAAGACAAATTTCTATCCAGGTGATGGATGCTGCATGGAAAAGACACTTACAAAATATTGATTCTTTAAGGGGTAATATAGGTTTAAGAGCATACGCCCAAAGAAATCCAATAAATGAGTTTAAGAAAGAGTCTTTCTACTTATTTGACTCCATGATTGAGTCATTCAAAGATGATATCATTAAAATCTTATTTAATATCAAGATTCAAACCATGAGTCCGAAAGAGTTTGAAGAACACAAGAAACGTAGAGAGCAAAATAAGGCCAATCAATCCTGATTAGGCTCTTCAAAAGTTTCAATTGAGACTTCTTCATTGGCCCACTTTAAAAAATCTATACTCTTACAACCTTTAGAGCAAAAGGGTTTAAATTTTGAATCAATCTCAACAATTTTTTTGCAATTAGGGCAGGTTAAATTAACTTTCTTACTCATTTGCTAAGTTATTATAGAGTTCAAAGTAGAATTCTAATTTATTTTCAAGATCCTTAAGAGAGCCATCATTAACAATAAGATCGGTTGCATAGCAATTACGTTCAGTGCTTGAAATCTGCTGAGCTATAACTTGTTCAGCTACTTCTTTTGTGCAATTGTCTCTTGCAATTATCCTCCGCAATTGGACATCTTTGGGAGCATCAATAACCAAGGTTCGATTAAAAACATTTTTATTACTCCATAATGGAGCACTGTATATAGCCCAAGCAGATTCTACCTTTTCAAATTGTTTAATTACCTCATCTCTAATCATTGGATGCATGAGATCTTCCAACCATTTTTTATTTTTTGGATCGCTAAAAGCTATTTCTCGAATCTTTTTTCTATCAATTTCATTATTGGAATCTAAAATGTCATCGGAGAATTTTTTTACAATTTTTTCATACCCTTCTTCGCCTCTTAATTGTAAATTTCGAGAAATAGTATCAGCATCAACTACTGCAATACCCTTCTCTATAAAAAAATTAGTTGCGGTGCTTTTGCCTGCTGCTACTCCACCTGTTAATCCGACAGTAAACATAACAATATCCTAAGGCAATAGTTTTAAATTTAATAGGGAATGGATTTTAATGCTCGTAGCACTTGAATAGATTAGTCAAATTCAACGCCTTGAGCTAGCGGTAGTTCTTCACCATAGTTTACTGTTGCTGTCGTTCTTCGCATGTATGCTTTCCAGGAATCAGAACCAGATTCTCTGCCACCACCTGTATCTTTTTCACCACCAAATGCTCCACCTATTTCAGCACCACTTGTACCAATGTTGACATTCGCAATACCACAATCAGAGCCTTCAGAGCTTAAGAATAATTCAGACTCTCTTACATCATTGGTAAAAATTGAACTACTTAAACCCTGTTTTACTGAATTCTGTAGTGCAATAGCTTCTCTTAGATCAGTAAAAGGCATCACATATAATATTGGTGCAAAAGTTTCTTCATTCATCTCATCAATATGTTCATCTACTTCTACTAGGGCAGGTGTTACGAAAATTCCACCGGCATTGTCTAGCCTATCGCCTCCTGTAACCTTCAATCCTTTGGCTTTACATGAATCTAGTTTTTCTTGCATCTGATTGAAACTTTGCTCAGATATTAATGGGCCAACTTGAGTATTCCTATCCATTGGATCACCAATTTTTAAATCTTGAAATGAATTTTTTACTTTGGTAACTAAATCTTCGAGAATATCAGAATGCACGAAGAGTCTTCTTAAAGATGTGCATCTTTGGCCTGCAGTTCCTGCTGCTGAAAAAGTAATGCCTTTTATAGTTAAATCTAAATCAGCTGATTTACAGACTATTGCAGCATTATTACCACCCAACTCAAGAAGCGATCTACCTAATCTACTAGCAACTTTAGGAGCTAAAATTTTACCCATTTCACAACTGCCTGTTGCTGAAAATAGTGCTATGCCCTCATCTTCAGCTAAAGCTGTTGCAGCTTCATTACCACCTTTTGATATAAGCACTAAGTCTTTATGATCGTCTGCAACTCTATCCCATATCTCTTTTACTAAATCAGCACAGCCTTCAGTATGTGGGCTTGGCTTCCAAATAATACTATTTCCGCAAACCGCTGCTAAACAAAAGTTCCAGCCAAATACAGCAACAGGAAAGTTAAATGCTGTAACACATCCTACAACTCCTAACGGCTGCCAGATTTCTTGCAATCTATGATTTGGTCTTTCACTTGGCATTGTTAGACCATATAGCTGTCTACTCAAACCAGTAGCAAAATCACACATATCTATTACTTCTTGTGTTTCTCCTTCGCCTTCAGAAATAATTTTTTTTGCTTCTTTAGTAATTTGTTCAGAAACTTCAAGCTTACGCAAACGAAGAGCTTCTCCAAATTTTCTAATATATTCACCTCTTACAGGCGCAGGCAAAGTTCTCCATTTTAGAAAAGCAGCATATGATTTTTTAGTAGTACTAATTTTATTCTCCTAGTTGTTGCGTGTCTCATCTCTTATTGCTCTGAATTCGCTGCTGAGATACCAGTTTGGATACTCGCCTGAATTAGCTAAGTCATCAATAAAGTTTGCAAAAATACCCATATCTTGTTCAATACCTTCCCAATCCCAATCATCTCTAACTTCATCTGAAGGCTTATGATAATCATTTGCTGTATATTGGTTGCCTAACTCTAAGCCTTTTTCTATACCACCATTCACTAAATCGACGCCAGGATCTGCATAAATCATTGGTATGCCTTTTTTAGCAAAATTTATATGATCAGACCTATAAAAATAGCCTCTTTCAGGTACTTTATCTGGTGCAAGATATTTTCCTTCTGCAGATGCATGCTTATTAAGAACTGCTTCAAGCTCAGAAGCACCATACCCAACAATGGTAATATCTTTTGCCTTCCCTATAGCAGGAAAAGCATCTAAATTTAAACCGCCTATTACATTTCCATATTCAAATGGCGGGTACTCTGCTAAATATGCTGATCCAAGCAGACCAGATTCTTCTGCAGTCAAACCAATGAATGCAACTGATCTTTTTGGTGATCTTTTAGAAAAGATTTCAGCCATATGCATAACAGCAGCAGTCCCTGTGGCATTATCTACAGCGCCATTATAAATTTGGTCTCCTTCGATACTAGTATCTATACCCATATGATCCCAGTGCCCCATGATAAGAACAAATTCTTCAGGCGCTTCACTACCCTCAACATAGCCAACAACATTATGCGACTCTGTAGTTCTTATTGAACTAACCATATTAGAACTCAATTTCATTCCTTCCATTGGAATAGGTTGGAAGTCCTTTGATAATGCCTTTGATTTCATTTCATCGTAACTTGTATTCATTTTTGCAAATAACGATTCTGCAACATCAAGGGTTATCCAACCTTCAAGAGCAGATCTGCCAAGATTCTTATCTTTAAAAGTAAGATTTAACTGTTCTCCAGACCATCCATTTTCAACAACACCCCATGGGTATGATGCAGGTGCGGTTTCATGAATAATTAATACACCAGCTGCGCCTTGCCTGGCTGCTTCCTCAAATTTATAGGTCCAACGACCATAGTAAGTCATTGCTCTACCATTAAATTCTGTACTTTGTAATTCAAAACCTGGATCGTTAATCAACATTACAACTGTTTTACCTCTGACATCGACCTTATAATCATTCCAACCATACTCTGGTGCATTAATACCATAACCTACAAAAACTAACTCGCTATTTTCAAAGCTAACGCTCTCCACCTGTCTAGTGGTTCCATAAACTACATCTGTTTTGTACTTAATGTCTACTGTTTCTCCATAAACCTCTAAATTGAAGCTTGACTCATTTTCATCAAGAGTGATGCCAGTAAGATCAACGCCCATTAAATAAGAATCACCAAAACTTTTAATGCCTAATGATTCAAAATGATCAGCAATATAGTTTTTAGTCTTAATTCCACCTGGCGTGCCTGGTGCTCTGCCTTCAAATTCATCTGATGAAAGCGTAACAACATGCTCTTTATATTTTTCAAAATCTGATTCTGTTGAACAGCCAGCAATAATTAATAGAGTTAGTAAGCAAGATATCTTTTTGAACATATATAAATTATAGAACATTTTAGAATCTAAGAGTTTTGTTTTTACTGAGGAATCTCTGACATTTCAACAAGATTAAAGGTTGCATCCACAACTCTAGAATCATTTTTTAATCTTGTCATTATATTGTTTAATTGCAGATTATTTTGCGCTTCAAAAATAACTAGATTTGCAGCAGACATTGCTTCTATTTTATTTAAACCGTAGTCATAGCCTAAGGCATTGATATCATTTTCATCTCTGTACTGTATGATGATTTTCATATCAGTTAATTCTAGAGAACCATTGGACATCTCTACTGCTTTATACTCTGGCACATTCTTTAATGCATAAGCTCCAATGCTTGCTCTAGCTTGAGCATCTATTGCTACTTTGTAAGCTCCAACTTTTTTCAAGCCAGACATGTTAGCTTGGTTATTAGGGTCTGAATAAACAACTGACTCAAGCAGTAAAACATCAATATTTTCTTGCGGGTTATCGTCTAGATAGATAATTTGATCACTTGGAATAGTCTTTGTTGGAATTAAAAAACGATCTGCAAAAATTACATTAAGCACAATTAGCGCAATTAAAAGAAGTACTATTCTCATGATCTTCATTTTATCTGTAGTGTACCTCCATTTCGAATCCTTCCCAAGATCCAGGACTTATGGAGTCTGAATTGTAATCAAAAATAGTTACTTGCCAATCGCCATCCATATCTTCTCCATAAAAACCAGCAACACCAATAGCCCAATAGAAAGTTGGCAAACCTGAGACATTAGTTAGAGGCTGTAAAACACTATGTGTTGTGCCAGAAGGAGAAGTAAGAGTAATACCAATATCATTTAAAGTATTAGCTTGTGCTGAATCAAACTTCACCTTAAGCCTTATGAACTCAACAACTCCTTGTGAGCCAGCTCCAGAAACAAGGCTCATTGATGCTGTTCTGCCTTCGTTATCAGGAATGACTACAGGTGTTGTAAATTCTGCTGTTCTATCTTGGAATAACTGCGCTCCTAAGGAACTCTGATCAAAAATTGCTGCTGCTGCTACTGCAGCATCTGCATCAGCTTTTCCAAAACCATACCAATTATGGAATTCATAGCCTGCAGCATTAGTTACCCAGCTATGTAAATCTACACCACCTAGAGAAACTCTTCGATCAGAATCTACAACTACCGACGTTTGTGCCAATAAGTGTTTAACACCTCTATAGTCTAAGTTTGGGTTCGCACTCATCATTAAAGCAACCACTCCCGTTATTGTTGGAGCAGCAGCAGATGTGCCATTAAATGTACTGAGATAATTACAATCAGGGTTCTCTTCATTAGGGTTAGATGAAGTACCTGGAATATTGAATCTGTTGTATTTTCTGCCGACCGAAGAAGAATAACCATTTTCACAACCTGACTGGTCTGTTGTCATTATTGCAGGGCCTCTATCTATATATGAAGCAGAATTAAAGACATCTTCATTAATACCATATTCTCCACCTAAACCTGATAACCAAATTGTAGCCCCAGGGGTAGAATAAGAACTCTTTACACCATCAGCGTTTAAAGCGGCAACTGTAATAACTTCTTCGAAATTCTTGGTATCATCTATTTCAACACCAGTACAAGATAAAATTTGGGATTCTCTATCAGGTGCTCCGCCACAAGGACCATTGTCATAAAAATCATTTCCTGCTGAACGGACATAAACTTTGCCACTTTCTACTCCAGCTCTATAAATATTTTTCCTAAAAGTGCTTATAGATGGAAAGCTATAAGTCGTATCATCGCCATAACTTGAACCGAAACTACCATTGAAGACATCAGCAAAATTTGAAGTTGCATCGCCACCAAAAGATTTGGAGAAGTTCGTTGAAGATTGGCTTTCAAGATAATTATAACCAACTAAAGAAGAATCATAAGCGATGCCGACACCACCGACTCCGTTGTAGGCTTTCATACCTACTATGCCAGCGACGGCTGTGCCATGATCTCCGGTATTGTCTAATGCAGGGTCTAGTGTTGGATCGTTAGTATTAGTTAAAAAATTATAAGACCCTCCTTCTAAAACATTGCCTGCTAAATCTTCATGCAGAATTTCAAGCCCTTCATCTACTATTGCGACAACCACATCATTACCGGTATAGCCATCTACCCAAGCCTGCCTTAGGTTAAGGTCAGCTCCAGGCGTGCCTCCGTTGGTAGCAAAATTTGTTTGTCCTGTATTGTTTATTTCCCACAGATAATCGAATAATGGGTCCGTTTCTGCACTAGGTATTGAATCAGGTGCAGGGGTTGGTTCGGGTGTTGGGCCTGGGGTTGGTTCCGGTGTTGGTTCGGGTGTTGGTGTTGGTGCTAACCAGGCTTCACCATTAAATTTCCAAGTAAACCAATTTTCCACATCAATACCATTGGCATCTGCTTCTGACTCGTCATTTGTATATTGATAAACAAAGAATGCGTCTGAGGCGTCGCCATCAGGTGTTGGGTCTAATGCTAGAAAACGTTCTTCACCAACAGTAAAAATCCACAGATTCTGATCTAAATCTGTAGCGCAATTTTCCCAGTCACAAGAATATTCATTTCTCTCATCTGGCATCATGCCATATGGCCATAAACTCCCTTGATAGGAAGGTGAATTAGCTCCCTCATCTGGTCTAAAACTATAAATAGTATATTTGCCTGACTTAACTTCTCCTCCTAAGGTAGAGCCTTGCTTCAAGTTCTCTGCCTGAAGAATGTCATTACATTCACCTTGCCAACAAACATTCAACTTACTCAAATTAATGAGATCAGTTGGGGCAGGTGTTGGTTCCGGTGTAGGTGCTGGAGTTGGTGCCGGTGTTGGGCCTGGTGTTGGTGCCGGTGTTGGGGCGGGTGTTGGTGCCGGTGTAGGTGCTGGTGTTGGAGCTGGTGTTGGTATGGGGGC
>CENJ01011580.1_pt1 | contig 12429 bp, 15 predicted proteins | sample 356161 | NCBI WGS metagenome assembly CENJ01 (sample SAMEA2619531, study PRJEB7988) | marine metagenome | biome: marine biome (ENVO:00000447); feature: surface water layer (ENVO:00002042); material: "saline water (ENVO:00002010), including plankton (ENVO:xxxxxxxx)" | depth 5 m
TTCTCAGAAGCATCTCCACTTAAGATATGTTCTATATAAAATTTAAATCTGTTGTTTGATTGAGAAACCTCATTTAGCGCTTCTTTAATACTCATTCTATTGATGTTAAAAAATTTGAAATTAATTTTGATCCTTGATCAGTAAAAATTGATTCGGTATGAAATTGAATTCCATTTAAGTTAAATTTTTTGTGTTTTATACCCATAATGGAATCTTCATCTTTATTAGTTATCCAAGCATTTATAATGAAATCTTTATCTAACGAATCTTTTTCTATGACTAAACTGTGGTATCTCATAACATGATAAGGGTTTTTGACATTCTGAAAAATCGATGACGCATCATGATTTATCTGAGAAGTTTTTCCATGTTTGATTTGTTCACATTTAATAATGCTTGCACCAAATGCTTCACCGATACATTGGTGGCCTAAACAGACACCCAAAATAGGTTTTGTAGTGTAAAAATGCTTAATTAGATCTATACAAATCCCTGCATTTTTTGGATTTGAAGGCCCTGGACCAAGAACATATGCATCATAGTTTGCTTCTTCTAGTTCTTGGATGGAAATTTCATCATTTCTAATTACATCAACATTAATATCAAAAGAAGCAAGTTGATGTTCTAAATTAAAAGTGAACGAATCGTAGTTATCAATAAGACATATTTTCATTTATATTTTAATGCCTCCCTAAAAACTGCTAGTTTTGATTCAGTTTCATGCCATTCATTTTTTGGTATTGAGTCGTAAACTATCCCGCCGCCAACACCTACTTTGACAGAATCCTTGGTATGTATAGCAGTGCGAATAACAATCGCAGTATCAAGAGTACCGTTGAAGCCAATATAACCCACTGAACCACCGTAAATTCCTCTTATCCTGTTTTCATGTGCTGATAAGATCTCCATTGCTCTTATTTTTGGTGCACCACTTAATGTGCCTGCTGGTAATGCAGCTTTCAAACAATCTACTGATGTTGCAGAAGGTTTTTTCTCTCCAATAACATTAGATGTCATATGCATAACATGAGAATATTTTTCTATCACCATCATCTCATCTACTTGAACTGTACCTGTTTCTGATACTTTTGATAAATCATTTCTAGCTAAATCAACTAACATCATATGTTCTGCTTTTTCTTTATCGTCTTGTAATAAATCAATTTTATTGGCTAAATCTTCAGAATCGTTTGGGCCCCTTTTTCTTGTTCCTGCTATTGGCCTAATTGTAACTTTGTCGTTTTGTTGTTGAACTAATATTTCAGGTGATGCTCCAATAACATTAAATTTATCAAAACTCATATAAAACATATAAGGGGAAGGATTTATTAGTCGCAATGCTCTATAAAGTGTTAAGGGGTCATAATTGCCCTTAAATGTAACTTCTTTAGAAAGGACAGCCTGCATTATTTCACCTTCATGTATTAGATTTTTAATAGAGTTAACTTGCTCTTCATAAACTTTATAAGAAACATTGGATTTACTGACTATCTCATTATCTTGTTTGACAATGTTATGTTTAATTGAGGGTTGTAAAGAAAATAATAAATTTTTAATCTCAGTAATTCTTTTCTTTGCAGATTTATAACCTTCTAATGTTTTGTTTTGAGTATTTACAATAATAGAAAATGTACCTTTGAAATTATCAAATACTATTAATTCATTGCATTCACACAGACTAATTAACGGTATATCTGATTTTTTAAATTTTAATTTTGGTTCTACATATTTGAATGATTCATAACTAAAATACCCAATCAATCCCCCTGTAAAAACTGGTAAAGTTTCTATATCAGGAGATGAGTATTTTTTTGTTAATTCATCTATATAGTCGTAAGGGTTTGGAACTCTTTCTTTAGTTATATTCTTTTTTTCTGTTTTTTCTAATTCGTTATCAAAAAAATCATATCTAAGCGATGAAGGTAAAGTCATTATTGAATAACGCCCTTTAACTTCATGACTTTTAGCTGATTCAAATAAAAAACAATTTGGTTGATCGTAAAAATTAGAGAATATATAAAGTGGGCTTATAAGATCTGCAACAAATTCTTCATATACAGGTATATGTGAATATTCTGATGTGCATAGTTCAATAAATCTTTCTTTATTCATTTTTTATAGCCTTAACTATTGGTTCAACATATTTTTTTAATTCTTTTAAAGATGGATCTGCATTTATTTTTTCTACTATAGGGCTACCAATGACAATGCCGTCAGATAAACCTTTAAGATCATTAATGTCTTTCTCAGTTTTGATACCAAAACCAGTGACAACTGGCTTATTAGTTAAATTCTTTAATGAATTAAGTTTCTGTGATATTTCAGTAAGATTTAAATTATTTGATCCTGTTATACCTCTTTGAGTAATGTAATAAATTAATGCCGGATGATTGTTTAAAAAGCTTTCTATTAGATTTAATTGAGTAGTTGGTGCTATTAATTGAATAATCTCTAAGCCTTCATCTTTAAAAGAACGAATAATGGTTGTTTCACTAGCTGGCAGATCTACTATCAGTACGCCATTAAAACCATTTTCTGAGAGTTTTTTTGCAACCTGATTGGGTGATGGGTTTATAAATGAATTGGTGTAGCCCATAGCAATTACAGGTGTATCAGAATTACTGCGGAATTTACTAACAATCTTACAAAGATCATCTAACTTAAAATTATTTTTTAGAGCATGATGGTGAGCACTTTCAATAATCTTTCCTTCTGCTATAGGGTCTGTAAAAGGAATACCTATTTCAATTAAATCTGCGCCAAGATCATCTAATAATTCAAGCGCGGCTGTAAAAACTTCATTGTTAGTATGACCTGCAACAAGGTAAGGTATGAAAGCAGTTTTATTGCCATTAATTAAAGGTAATAAATTATTATTTTGCATTTTGCATCACCGAATATAAATCCTTATCTCCCCTGCCCGACATATTTACAACAATATTTTTTTCTTTATCTAAGTTTTTTATTTTCTTGAGATAAGCTAGTGCATGAGCAGTTTCCAGTGCAGGAATAATACCTTCAATTTTGGACGTTTGATAAAAGGCTGCAAGCGCTTCATCATCATATATTTTTACGTATTTAGCTCTTTTTATATCTGCTAAATATGCATGCTCTGGTCCAACACCAGGATAATCTAAACCAGCAGATATCGAATTTGTTTCAAGGATACTTCCAGATTTTGATTGTAGTATTTTTGTTTTTGCACCATGTAACACACCAGTGGAACCATCAGTAATTGATGCTCCACCTGTATCATTATTATCTTTACCACCAGCTTCTACACCAACTAATTCAACAGCTTTATCCTCAATAAATGGATAAAATACTCCCATAGCATTTGAACCCCCACCTACGCATGCAATTATCTGGTCTGGCAATGCATTAAACTGTTTTAGCGATTGTTCCTTTAGTTCTATACCACTTATAGCATTAAAATCTCTAACTATTGTTGGGTATGGATGAGGTCCAGTAACACTTCCAATTATATAGTGGCTAGTTTCAACATTTGTTACCCAATCTCTTATGGCTTCATTTAAAGCGTCTTTTAGGGTTGCAGTTCCACTGTTTACAGGAATGATTGATGCTCCTAGAGTTTCAATTTTAAAAACATTTAATTCTTGTCTTTCAATATCTTTAGCGCCCATGTAAACAATGCATTCAAGACCTAATTTTGCACATATAGTTGCGGTAGCAACACCATGTTGACCAGCGCCAGTTTCTGCAATAATTCTCTTCTTTCCGAGCATCTTTGCTAACAATGCCTGACCAACTGTATTATTTATTTTATGTGCTCCTGTATGGTTTAAATCCTCTCTTTTAAACCAAATTTGTGGGCCACCATAATGGTTTGTTAAAGATTCTGCAAAATATAATGGAGATGGTCTACCAACATAATCTTTGTAGATATTTGATAATTCGGCTTTAAAACCTTCATCATTTTTAATTTTTTTATAAAGATTCTCTAGTTCAGTAAGCGCATGAGATAAAGTTTCTGGTATAAATAACCCACCATATTCACCAAAATATCCTTTATTCATTCTTATTCCTTAACTTTTCTAACAACTCATGATTTTTTTTGCCTACGTCTGTTTCAAATTTAGAATTAACATCAATGCCCCAAACATTTAAATCCCGTAAAAAATCAATATCATCTAGTCCGATACCACCAGCTATCATGACTTGGGATAAATCAAGCTTATGTAGATTAGTCCAATCAAACTTTTGTCCGGTCCCTCCTAAAGCACCTTCCATGTTGTCCACCAAGTATCTGTTGTTTTTTGCTCTTTCGGAATGAGGTTTTTTTAATTGTTTCAAGAATGTTGCATTTACTGGTATGAAAAGATTATTGGAAACATTTGGAATACTAGTGAAATTATAAATCTGCATGTTAAATGATGTATTAGCCAGTCTTTTGAAATCTGAATTTGTACAATCCACCAAAAATACCGATTTACTATCTAATTTAAATTTTTTAGTGGCATCTAGTGCCCAGTCTAGATCGACTTTTCTTTTACTTTCATTAAGTAAATTAAATCCAATAAAATCTACTCTTAGATCAAGTAGTTTTACAATATCTTCCTCTCGGGTTATCCCGCATACTTTAATTTTCATTTTTTCTTAGGACTGCGGGTCTTTTTCTGACTCTGGTGATCTGCCACGCCAACCAGCTTTATCAAAGATACGCAGATAAACTAATTGATCATGATCACTTTCATTTGACACTTTAACGTAATCACCTTCTTCCGCAAGTATTACATCGCCAGCTGATAGAGCGTATTCATCCTTATGCATAATGCCGTGAGAAGGATCATGTCCATGACCATCAGATGTATTAGCATACTCAACTACTTCCATGATGCCTCTTCCAGAGACAACAACAAAAATAACTTCGCTTTCAAGAAGTCTGTGACCAAAAGTGGCTTTACTTGGTTCAATTACTGTTTTACTAGCAATGAGTTTGCTAAGTAAGTCATTTGTCCAGACGGTATAGTTATCTTCCTTTGTTTCTGGAACACCACCTACTCGAAAGTTTACGTATTTTTTTGCCATGATTAGTAATTATATATGTATAGGATTGAATCAATCAACGCCAAAGTTCTGGCTTAGATAAATTTTTTGTCATTTCTTGCTTAACTGCTTCTAATGCTTTCTCTGTTCTTATCATAACTTTCATTTCTGTGAGCTTGTTATTTGAATTCCATTTAAACATATCTATACCATTAACAGTTACTCCACCCATTGTGCATTCAAATTCTAAAACTGCTTGCTCTTTATCTATAATTTCTCTGGTGTACTTAAAATCGCTTGTTAGAAATGATTGACTTGCAGCAAGTAAATAAATGTAGCCCATATATTTTTCCTTACTTTTAAATACTGCTGGTGAATAAAATTGAAATGAATCATCCAGGATACTGAAGAGTTCTGATGGGTCATTATCTAGAATGGTCTTGTGCCATATTTCTATGGGATTAGTTGTTGCGTGCATATTCTTCTACCTCTCTCCAGACTCTAGCAAAATTTTCACCTAGGATTTTTTGTATGTCCCTTGTAGAGTAGCCACGATTTTGTAACTCTGCAATAAGATTAGGATAGCTCGATACATCTTTTAATTGATTTGGTAGTGTGTCACCCACCCCATCATAATCTGAACCAATGCCAACATAATCTATACCTACAAGCTCTACAACTCTATCTATATGATCTACAACATCTGATACGTCTGCATGAATATAAGTATCCGGATTATATCCTTTAGATTTATCATTTATATTTGTAAGAAAAGCTGTTCCAAAATTAATTTGAATAACACCGCCTTTATCTGCTAAAGCTATTAGCATTTCATCAGAAACATTTCTCTCCCATCCAGGAGTAAAATGTCGTAATGACGAATGACTGGCAATTACTGGTGTATTAGAAAGGTCTATAGCTTGCATAAATGCAGGATCAGAGACATGAGATATATCTACTATAATTCCAACCCGATTCATTTCAGGTATTAGAGTTTTGCCAAAATCACTTAATCCACCCCATTGTTTATTAGCATCATAAGACGAATCAGAAATATGATTACTTTTGGCATGAGTTAAAGTTATATATCTAATGCCCTTATTGTAAAAATATGTAACGTTGGATAAGTTCCCTTCTAGTGCAGCACCGTTTTCCATGCCGTATGCAATGCCTATTAAATTTTGTCCTGGCAGATTGCCCAAATAAGTAGAAGTATCAACAAAAAAGAATTTATCGTTATTTTGAGAAATAATTGAATTCATTAAATCAATTAATTCATTGGCTAATGCAAAACTTGTTCCCTCCTCTTCTGTTTGAGCTGGCAAGTAAATGGAAAAAAATGGAACATTTAAACCTCCCTTAATAGATCTTGAGTAATCAAAATCATAATTAGTTTGAAGAGCAATATTTTCATATTCTCCTAACTTATCTAAATCTGCTTTAATACGATAAGGTGTATCAATATGCGTATCTATGATTAAGGATTGTTGTGCGATATCTTCTGGGCTTTGTTGAGAGCAACCAGTTAATACTATTATTGCTATGAAATAAAGCTTATTTATACCTACCACCTGCTAATGCATTTCCAATGATAGTAATTAGTGACCTAGGAAAGAATTTTAGCGTGTTAACTAGAAACCTATTAAGGCCACCGGTTATAACAATCTCTTTCTTTTTATCCATGCCTGCTATGCCCTCTTTTGCAACTTCATCTGCTGTCATTTTCATAAATGAAGGCACCTTATCCATTCTCTCCTGTGTGCCACTCATTTCATGGAACTCTGTGGTAGTGAAACCAGGGCATACTGAAGTAGCATAGATATTGTCTTTGTTATACGCACCATTTATGCCTTCTACAAACCTATTCATAAAAGTCTTGACTGGTCCATAGAGAACGGCAAATTCTTTAGAAGTTGGTGCAAATGCTGCAATCGATGAAACAACCATAATTTTACCACCACCTCTCTTTACAAGATCATTAAGATGGAGCTTCGTTTGCATGATCACAGATAAACCCAGTACCCTTAAACATTCTTCTTCATCTTCTATTGAGGCTTCATGTAATCTTGTATTAATTTGATATCCGGCATTTAAAACTAATGTTGAAATATCTAACTGATGTTCTTTACAAAATTTATAAATATTCTTTGGTGCTTCTTGTGTTGTTAAATCAGCAACGAAATATAAAACATTGACGTTGTACTTATTCTGGATCTCATCAGAAATATTTTTTAATCGCTCTTCTCTCCTTGCTATTAATAATAAATTTTCACCTCTCTCTGCTAATTGGTATGCAAGTGATTTACCAATTCCAGCAGTAGGTCCTGTAATCATTGTAATTTTCATAATCAAGTATTATATCTTATATTTTGAATCAACAACTTTCTTAAAGTTGTATATTTTTTAAACACATTGTATGTTTTTTAATCAATCTATTTTTAATTGAAATTAATAAATCAAATATTTTAATTTTTTTTCAAGGTAGACTCCTTATTTTTAAAGGCTTTCAAAGATAGGTAAAAAAAAGTAGTATTTATTTGCACTAAAGTGTTGCATTAATAAGTAACACATTTTAAATTAGATATTACCTAGCGGTAACGAGAACTGGAAGGGAACTGCAGAACCAAGGAAAGGAAACGTTACACAAGGAAGAGCACTGAAAGGTGAAAGTTCAAGAAAGCTTAGCATGCAAAAAAGCAAACTTGGCCACCAAGAGTAAAAGAGATCTTACTCAAGGATGCAAAAGATAATCTCACTTTTGACACCTACAGTACTCGATTTAAAAAAAACTGAGCTTGCTCAGTTTTTTTTATGTCTAAAAAACCTTACAATCCACAGATGAAAATTTTCTTTTTAGGGCCAGAAGGCACAAATTCAGATCTAGCGTCGAGAAATATATTTTCAGAAAAAGATACGTATGTCCCTCTACCCTCAATAGAGGATATATTTGAAAAAGTTGCCATGAGCCATTCATATTATGGGGTTATACCTTTTGAAAATTCTTATCAAGGAGTTATTAACTCATCTTTAAATTGTTTAATTGACTATGATTTAAAAATTATAAAAGAATTTAATTTTTCAGTAAGCCATAATTTTTGTTCAAAGAACAATGAACTAGACCCATCAGATGTAAAGAAGATAACTTCACATCCTCAAGTTTTTGGTCAATGCAACAATTGGATTAGAGATAATTTTCCAGATGCAGAAAAAATTGTTGCAACTAGTACAGCTGAAGCAGCAGCGCATGCAGCTGAAGATGATTCTATATACTGTATTGCTAATTCTTACGCTATTGAACTATTTAACTTAACAACTCATGATTCTGAAATTCAAGATAGATCAGACAATAAAACAAGATTTTTAGTCATTGGTAAAAGCTTAGAAGATAAAGCTAATATCAATAAAACATCGGTAATGATAAATATTGCTGATAAGCCAGGGTCATTAATGAAAATACTTCAACCGTTTACAGATCTTAATATTAATATGACTAGGATTGAAACAAGGCCTTCAAGAAATAATGACTATCTACACACATTCTTTATTGATTTTGAGGGTTATTATGAGGACTCAAATATTATCGAACTCCTAGAAATATTAGAAAACATGTCAGAAGAACTAAGGATAATTGGTTCCTATACAGTTCTTAACTAATTATTTTCATTTAGAAACTTAACTAAAGGCTCATCTATAATATCTAACACAGGCTCATCGATAAGATGTGACATGATATCTACAGGTAAAAACTGACTATTTGGAATCATATCTGCAGTTTTTTTACCTTCCTCAAATGGAATTAATGGGTCTAATCGTCCATGTATGACTAGTGTTGGAGTATTAATATTGCTTACCTCATCGTAACGATCTTTGTCAGCCAAAATAGCAATTAATTGTCTTGTAAACCCAGATTCATTTGAACTTCTTTTAATACTCAAAAGAGCATTCTTTTTAAACTCTTCTTCATCTATTTCAGTACCAGGTGTACCAAGAATCTTATACATTTTTAATGACCTATCTAGTCTTTCCTCAATTGTTTGCTCACGAAATGACCTATCTTCAATTAATCTTTTTAATTCACCTTTTGGACCAGTTTGTAGATCTGGTGTTCTTGCCATAGATGCAATAAGTACATAAGATTTAAATCTTTCACTATTGTCTACAACCATTCTTTGGGTGATCATACCACCCATAGACATAGCCAGTAAGTGCGATTGAGCAAGTTCAAGATCATCTAAGACCGCAATACCATCATTAGCCATATCAGCTAATGAATATACGGATTTTAATGGTAGACCAGTATAAAACTTTATGTAATTCCATATAAAATTAGGCCTTCCATACTCTTCAAAGCCATCTGACAACCCGACATCTCGATTATCATAGACAATTGGTCTAAAACCATTGTTTTGCAATAATTTGATTAATTCGTCTGGCCAAAAGGTTAGCTGACCTCCTAGACCTTGAACTAATAGGATTGGCTCATTGTCGGCTGGCCCATAATCTACATAATAGATATCTACTCCATCATTATTACCGTAACCATCATCTGAATGCATTGGGAATGCTATTAAAAAAAATATAAACAGAAATCTAGTGACTAAATACATAAGGATATTATAAATATTATTTTCTTAAGCATAGAATTTGCGCCACATTCTTATTCCGAATATTAAAGACAATAACCATAAGATAAGCTCAACATAATTGGGATTTGAATTATAACCAAAAAAGCCTTTTGCAAATTCACCAACATAACCTTTATCATGCAAAGGGTGATAATAGACACCTTTAGTTTTATCAAATTTATATAAAATTGCATTTTCAGGCATAGTGTCACTTGGTTTTAAAATATCCCATGGTCTAGAAATATTTTCTTTCTGAATAATGCCTGATTTCTCTAAGTATTCTTCGCCTTCGTGAGTTCCATATGCAATCATACCCGAAGCTAGGAATACTAATAATAAAGTTGTGCCTTTAAAAAATGGTCTTAAATTTATTCTTTTTCCACCTATTACAATTAAGTATCCAATACCTATTGCTAGGGTAGCTCCAGCTATAAAACCTACATAAGAAAAACCATCTCCTCTGTCTTGTGCCAATAACATTATTACAGTTTCAAATCCTTCTCTTAGAATAGAAAAGAATACTACCCAGAATACACCCCAGGATGACATTTTTAATGCTGTTTCAGTCTTAGACTCTAGGTCTTTTCTATCTGATACATGTTTAGAGAGCCAAAATACTACGTACCAAATTAAACCTGCTGCAGCATACATGAACAATGCTTCAAATAGTTTTTCATATCGAGTGTCTCCTACTGTAGATTTTAAATAAACAACAAAAATTGCTACAAAAATACTAGCAATAACAGATGCTCCAACACCTAGCCATAGTTTTTTTAAAGCATCATGTAAATTTGATCTTGATAAGAAACTATAGATGATTCCGACTATTAGAGATGCTTCTAAACATTCTCTAAAAACTATAATAAATTCATTCATGATGAAATATATTAGTGAGAATGATTCTCATTTACAAGCGATTAAGGCAAATCAATGATAATACCTGGTATTGAGATATAAAAATTTAAAGTTGGATCTTGTAACATTTCTTTTTCTATAATTTCTTGAGGCTCATATGTGGGTTCTTGTGTAAAAAATATACCTCCCCAGTGAATTCCATAGGTATATTTTGAATCTAGCTCTCTTGCTAATTGTATGGCTTCATAAGGATCAACATGATATTCAGCTTCTATGTCTCTTGGGAAATACGAACCTATAGGCATAAAAGTTATATCGATTTGCCCGAGTTTAAGCGGGAAATTTTGAAAATAATCTGCATAAGCTGTATCCCCAACATGTAATATAGTTTTAGACTGAGATTTAATCACCCAACCACCCCATAAACTTTTGTTTCTATCAAATAGTCCTCTAGCTGACCAATGTTTTGTAGGAACAAAAATGATAGAAAAATTAAACAAAGCTTGAGTCTCCCACCATTCAAATTCCTTAATATTATTTAGACCATTACTTTTCAGAAGACTTAGGTCACCATTTGGCACAAATATGTTTACTTGAGGATTTATATTTTGAATATCTTTTAATGATTGAAGGTCTAAATGATCATAATGATTATGTGAAATGACTATGAGATCAATTTTTGGAAGGTTATTAATAGCAATGGCTGGAGGAATATTCCTTTTTGGCCCGATATTCTTTAGAGGTGATGCTCTTTCGCTGAATATCGGATCAAATAAAATATTTTTTTCATCGAAATTCATTAGAATTGTTGCTTGACCTATCCATGTAAAATAATTTCTTTTATTTGTAAGGTCTTCTGTAATAGGATTGTATGAAATAGTTTCATTATTTGGGTTTGGTCTGAGTGTGTTAATCCCTGATTTGTAATATGTAGATACATATAGAACAAAACCTATAAAAAGAATGGCAGAAGTTAATAATATTTTCCGAAACATCAGCAATGAATATTATGTTACTGATGAGGTAGAATCAAAAAAATATATAAGAGCTACAAGAAAGAAACACATGAAAGCACCAATATATTCATATTGTTTTCCTAGATGGTCAACCTGAACCAATAATTCTTCTCTTTTCCAAAAAGAATAAACCGATGACAAAAATAATAATGAGCCAATTATTAACAGAATATAATTGCTTTGAAATACCGAATATACAACCACCAAAGAAGCTATTATAAGTTCTACTGATGCGTATAAATAAAAGATATATGATTCGTTAATTAATTTTTTTGTTATTTGAATATTATTTATTAATGAGAAAACAATTAGAAAACCAAAAAAGGTGTAATAAAGAATTGGTACTAGAATTATATCCATAAAAAGTGCGGCAAAGCCGCACTATAAACTTTAGTTAAAATTAATTCTATTTACCATCTCAACACGTACAATCTCACGAATGTCTTCGTAACCTTGTGCTCGAGTAGTCTGATCTTGTTCAGAAATAATTTTTCTAAATTTTTCTTGAAACATTGCTTGCTCTTCTTCAGAAGCTGGGTCCATAGCAGCATAGTTTGGGTATGCGACAGATAAATAAACATGACTGTTGTTACTAACGTGAACACTATAGTCATCTATTCTTCCCATTTCCTTGAGGATTTTATTTGATGCAACCCAAGTAAGCTCTAGACCATCTAAATAATCTTGCATGTAATTAGTTTTAACTTTAATAACAGTTAATTCTATTACGCCTGGTGCAGCTTCTCTTGATTCTTCTTCTTGAGAAAAAGACATAAATGAAAAAGTAAGTAATGTAATTAATAGATATTTCATAAATACTCCTTAATAAGATTCTAAACGATATTTATGACTTTTATGTGTCATGACGCCAATTCAGAAAAAATGGCATCCCCAAGGGGATTCGAACCCCTGTTGCCGGGATGAAA
>CENJ01110492.1_pt1 | contig 12428 bp, 11 predicted proteins | sample 356161 | NCBI WGS metagenome assembly CENJ01 (sample SAMEA2619531, study PRJEB7988) | marine metagenome | biome: marine biome (ENVO:00000447); feature: surface water layer (ENVO:00002042); material: "saline water (ENVO:00002010), including plankton (ENVO:xxxxxxxx)" | depth 5 m
CTTATTACAATCGAAAAATCTGTAAACTTCATTATGAACTAGGAAAAAAAAATAATAAAAAATATAGAATGGATAACGGCAAAAGTATGTGTAATATGTGTTGTTGGTTTTAGGTATCATAATTCCTGTGTTTTAGATCACGCGTTTGACTAATATGTGATTTATTAACCATTAGCCCCGCACGAGTCACCTAGGTGACACATTTGAGATTTACATATAGTTTGAGTCACGTTTTAATCAAAACTCTCATCTATCAACCGCGGGGCTTATGGTTAATATTTTATATCGCATATCTTCTTTGATTTTCCTTCTTATCAAGGTCACTGTCAAGTTTGTGAAAAAATTTAAATGTTTTTTTTGCATATTCATTAAAGTCATTGAACCTATAAATAAAAAAAAATATGGCAATTATTAATATTAATTTTATATTTTTCGAATTTGCTTGAATCCACGCGTAATATTGGGGATTGTAAAGATGTACTGCATATATAACTAAAAATAATAAAATTAACTGCCGAGCCATATAGTTTTAAACCACGAATATTCCTTTTTTTTGTTTTATGAAATTCATAAAAAAAATAATGACATCAATTGTATTTTTATGCGAATTTAACTCTAAAATTGATACTTAACGTAATAAAATGAAAATTAGCGTTAACGACACCATAAATGAAATTAAAATTAATCGATCTGGTGGTATAATATTAAATGAAAGATATAATGCAGTTTTGGTTGTTATTAATAGAGAAAATAGAAGCTTTTTACAAGCTAAATACGGAAAAAACCAATGCAAACTACTAGAAAAATGGGGACCGTTAAAAGGGCATCGTAAAAAAAATGAAACTATTCAAATGTGTGCTATGCGCGAAATTGAAGAAGAAAGTGGCTTAAAAATTCAAATTAATAATTTAACACCTAATCTGCGAGTTTCTGATGCTGTCTACTATTTATTCAGAATACCAGATACAGTAGAATTAAATCCAGAAGATACTAAAGAAATCTGTGATATACAGTGGAAAACTTTTGATGAATTATTATATTTAAATAAAAATCGTGCATTAAGATGTTTTATAGAATATTGGTCCAGTTTTCCAGAAAATTTAAAACCTCTTCTACCAATCAGATATCCAAATACATACAATCTTTCTAAAAATTATATGTATTTGGATATCTGATTAATCTAATTGTATAAAAATATATTTTTTAAATAACAAAAATGCAATATATTCTTTTTTACAACATATTTGCTTCACTGTTCGGAATCGGTTTAATACTTGTATATAGATATAGAATAAAAAATAAAATATTTATTCATAATTTACCCGCAATCAAAGTTGATGTTGATTTTTGCTGCGGTACCCACCCGATTCAAACTGATAATACTTCCTATCGCAATGAAATAAATTTATATGATGCCAGATTAGAACATAAAAAATTTGTCATAGATAAACACGGATTTAAATTAACAAAGGTTAACCCAAATTTTGGAAATTGTAATCTATCAAATATAGCGGATTGTATTAACTTATTTTTTCCAAAATGTGAAAACCTAATCAAATTATATTATCCAAATTCAGTGCAAGTACTAGCATTTGATCATATATTACGAAGTTCTCATAATGTTAGTTACAATAATCAATTTAATCAACAAATACTTTCCACACCACATGGCGATTATACACGCAAATCGGGTTATTCCAGATGCAAACAACTATTGTCGTCTTATGTTGATCAAGAAACCTTAAAAAAAATTATGAACGACAGATTTGCTATCATTAATATATGGTATCCTCTTCAAACAGTTGAATCATATCCTCTTGCAATGTGTTTATGGGACACTGTAAAACCAATCGAAGCACAAACAAATAAATTGTTTTTTCCTAATCGTATTGCTGAAACATACAAATTAAATTATTCAAAACATCACAAATGGATCTATTTTTCAAATATGACAAATAATGAAGCAATAATATTTAAAACCTACGATTCAAAAAAAACTTGTGCGCGTTTCTGCTTTCATAGCGCAATAAAACTACCAAATCAACCACCTAAAAATAGACTATCCATTGAAGTTAGACTATTAGTATTGTGGAACAAACATGCTCTTAATATTAAAAACTTTAAACCACCATATTCTCATAATGCTAACACATATGTTAATGAACGCAATCAAATTTTATCTTCAATCACATTACCACCCCAAAATGAATGGTAATTAATTATTAAAAAAATATATCATTTCTAAGAAAGTCTGTGGAAGTTTATCAATATTATATTTTTTTGAAAACATTTCAAAAAAATATAATATTCTATCAATTTGAGGTCGATATTTATTTCTTTTGTTTAATTTCTTAATATTAATATTATCTATTATACCCCTTAGTGAAAATAAAATTATTTTTATTTCAATTAATGTCAGCTTATCACTATTTTGTTTCTCAAGAAATGAAATTATTTTTTTAAAACTCGTGTCAAGTTTCGTTTTCTTCAAATCTATAATACATTCGTTTAAAACCATTGCAATTCTCACCCATGCAGCATACGTAGCAAATCCGGGTAAATCTTTCAATTGTTGATTGATTTTGTTCAAATCTATAATATAGTTATATGCTTTTTCTATCTCATCACTATTAAATGCTTCTAACCATAATCTGTTATAGTTGAACGATTCTGAAATTAATTTCTTCCGTTTAACTTTTTTTGTAATTATTGTCCTCCCAATCTGAAAATATATTACACCCCAGATTTTAAAAGTCTCACCTGAGGGTGTACAATTAAGTTCATATTTTTTTGAAATCCTACCAGTATTTCGTCCATACCAAAAATTATAAAATATCATATTTAAAAATAAAAACCCAAGAGGTATCTGAAAATTTATTAAACCACAAGTTATTTTATCCATTAAATAAAAATATTATAAAAAACATGCTATAGTATAGATAAAATCATTTTTTTATTTTAATCCAATTTTAAGGTTCAAATTGGGATAATTCTGGTTATGAAAAATAACCGGAGATTACTCAAGCTAAATATTTTTTTCAAAATTGATATATAATTAGATCACATCAAGTAAGCCCAGTCTGTCAAGAATATTAAGAATATCAAGAATATCAAGAATGTCAACAAGACACTCAGTTAATGGAAAAAAAATACAAGATAAGCAGCAAGACCGCACCGAAAACTGCCGATGTCTTGCTGCTAAATTATCCGGCAATCCAGATGTTAAGATTCAAACGGGTATGATTCTTCCTAAAAACCTTACTATAGGTAAATTTGGTTGGAGGGGTCTTGGTTGGTGTTGTGAAAACAAACAACAGCTTTACGATGTTATACGACTCCCTTATGAACTAATTGATCCAAAAGATATTTTAATACTAAAAACCAGATGTAATGAATTGTCAAAAACCAAGGATATGGTAAACCCAAATGTTCATACACTTTATGCCATCCACTACCTAACCCATGGACATGGCGAATCCTTTTCATATGATTTAGAAATATGTTTCAGAACGAGTACTAGTTCTGAAAATATTAGTCTATATGAAGCTATGAATAAAAGAGCTTACAGATCAAAATTAACACTTGAAATCAGAAAACATATCCTCACTGATTTAGTTAACGCATTAACTGAACTACATGCGCGAGATGTTCCACATAATTCTATAGACCCAACCCTTATTTTGCTTCAACCTACTCAAAATAAGGGTTTTATGGCTACACTCGTTTTAGGCTTAAAACCATTTTGTCGATTTAGCTTAAAACCATTTAGTAGAACGATCCATGAAAATAATGACATTTCGCTGTCTGACCCGTCATTGATTTCACATGTCGATCCACTAAATGATATTAAGCTGGAAGTCCATACCTTCCTCCTCTCATGGATTGAGGCATGGGATAATCCACGAAATGATTTAAAAGATTTTGTAGCACCAGAGTTTAGATCAGTGGAATCATACTGCCACTTATATTACGATATTCCAAATGTAACTAAATGTAAACTCGCAGACTTGTGGAGTTTAGGTATCGTAGTAGCATACTTAATTCTTCATCAACGTCTACCATTATTATACCAATTAGAACCAAGCCTAGGTAAACGTCATAGAGAAGATGTTGATAATGTCAGAAATTATGAATGGATTTCTCTAGATTTTAGGCATTTTGTACATCTTAGTGGTCCTGATTTCATTCTCGTCTATTTATTCCGTAAATTAACCAATCTTACGCCAGACCAGCGCTTAACATCTAAAGGAGTGAAAAAGTATTTAACTATGATTGAGCATGAAATTAACTATGATCGAGCATGAAATTAATGCTAACAATATTTTAACCATAAGCCCCGCACGAGTCACCTAGGTGACACATTTGAGATTTACATATAGTTTGAGTAACGTGGTAATGAAAAATCTAATCTATCAACCGCGGGGCTATGGTTAAACATAGCGGATTATTGGGTTTTGTTTAAAAACCGCCAGTCGATTTCAAGAGGGGAGCAGTAAATTACTGGCGAGGCACATAGACTCCCCTGAAATAACCTAGATTCGAGCAGGGGTCAATGTCATTTTCCTTAACCATGACTTCCGCGGGAGGAGCCCACGATGGGGCACTCTCGTTTTGTTTTTTGATTGAGTGCTCACTAGTTGAAAATGATCTGGGGCTTTACATACCGCGGCAACTATGGTTACCTGGTACTTCCTTATCCTTAACTCATATTCACTAATTTCATAGTCAGCATGTGCGTATATATCCTATTTTCTGCACACCTTTTTGTCAATTCCTAAGAAAACTAAACGCTGCACGAAATGAGCATAATATAGATCATTTATAAAATCACTAAACAGTTAGCTATCTATACTATTTTTCATCAAAAAAGTGATGAAAAATGATATTTATCTGAATCAGTTTGTACCATCTTTTAGATATGTTTAACAAATCAAATTTCAATCACACAGACATTCGTGCAGACGAAACAAATCTACACGATGATCCCTCAAATAATCTTGCAATTACTGTTCAACATATTATAATATTGGCTTCTATTCTTTTGATCATAGCTTTTATATGTTTTAACCGTCAAAGCAAAGAATATAAAGATGAAATTTGCTTTTGTCAAATACGATTAGTAATAAGAGATATTCTTTTTCTAATTACAGAATTAATATATAGGTTTGTTGTATTCTTTTTTCAGGGTATAGTCCAAATCTGTTATTTTATGTACTGTATATTGTCAAAAAGTACTACTTTCTTGTATGACAAACTTAAAAAAAACATTCAATATTATAAATCGCATAAATATAATAAAGATAATGAGCCATCTGCCACTTCAATAACACCGACTACACCTGTTGTTATTGTCTACGCCGACCCTGTTGTTGAACATGCTGATGATACATCTACTAATCATTTAGATCTAATTGAGTGTTATAATTAATAAGCATAAGTTCCGCGGGAGGAGACAACGATGGGCACTCTTGTTTTATTTTTTGTTTGAGTATACAACCACTCAAACAAAAAATAAATGATTTATCCGTTGCGTAAGTTCTGGATAACGTATAATAAACTTTCGCGCTATAATTGAGCGCAACAACTTTTAGATTATGGATTACTAGTATTTTTTGTGATAATATTCTATTTAAAATTTTTAATTGTTAATAATAAAATGACTGAAAGTGATAACAACCCAGAAGTTATACAAACGGCTGTAGCAATTGAAGTACAATCACCAATTCCCATTAATTGTAGTACTAATAACCTAGAAAATATATTTGAAATAACACTCTATGATCAACATATAATATTAAATTCAAAACGTTGTAGAGTAATTATAGGTTTTTCATGTATCGATTGTTTGGTAAATATTTTATATTTTTTTTATAATTCCTTCTTTGCTTTAGCCATTTTTTGTTCATTTTATGGTCTTTATGGTGCAAAAAAATGCCATACTTGTTCATTAAAAATTTATTTCGGATATAATTCAATTTCGGCAATATCAAAATTTGGAATAATTTTATTTAATAAAAAATACACTTTTATTATTCTAACTTTAATTAGTGCTATTATTGATTTATATGTCGCACGACTTACATATGTATTAATATATCATTTGTCTAATTTAACTGTTGAACAAAGAATGCAGATTAAAACCCTGAATTCTAGACTATGTGTAAATATTAATAATATTTAATCATGGCTGGTTTAACCATAAGCCCCGTACTAGTCATCTAGGTAACACATTTGATATTTACATATAGTTTGAGTCACGCGTTAATCAAAAATCTCATCTATCAACCGCGGGGCTTATGGTTCAAACGGTAAGATTAAAAGTGCTATCATTAATTTTTTCTAGAATTAGAGCTTCTTTAATTCTAATTAGTTAAAATTTAATACGATTCATTGTCTTGTATTCCTATCTTTATCGTAAAATTATTAATACTTGAGTTTTATTTATATGTTTCGTTGTAATTCAATGCATTTATATCCTACATAAATTACATTTACCATAATTCACAAGCACGACATGATGGAGGCGCCTGGTTAAAGTTAACATCAATTTCCAGATCTGGTATTTTTTTGCATATTAAGTTTTAGATATCCTATATATGGAATAGACTGAAAATAGTTTTTGACCAGATTAAGATTCATAATTGCCGGCGTTACGTTTAAAATAATATACAAATTCTTAAACTACAGTTTGTATATTATTTTGAATTATTTACTGGCATAAAAGTGACTTAAAGTTATAACAACCCATAACCTATACAAATAGCAGTAGCTAATTGAAGTGCAATCACCAATTCCTATTAACTAGCGTAATAATACATAGAAAATATATGTAAAATAAGATAATGAAATCTGTATATAGAACATTTGTTCTTGATTTTTTATCAAATCACAAATTATTAGTATTTACGTATACTTTATTGGTATTGCTAACTTATGCAATAGGTACTATTGGAATTCCAAATGTAACGTCTAGTTTTTTGAATTCTAGTTGGACTAAAAAATCTAGCATGAGAAATATTCAAAGTAATGTCATGAATTTGAATAAAGGTGGATGGATAGTCATTGCAACTATTTTTTCTTTTTTATTTGTTGTAGCATACTATTTAAAGTCACGCATTCAAAATAAATTGCTCATAAAAGGGTCCTCAGAGATTCGAATGAATTATATCAAAGCAGCACTTGATAAATTATTAAATAAATATGAAGAAATTCAAGAAGCTACTATGAGTCACATAAGCAATATAGCCTACTGGGCAAGTCGATATGTAATAAAATACATGTTTGAATATTTTATACCACTGATAGTAATCGCGTCATTAATTATTGTTTATTTTTTCTATTACAATCATAAAATTTCTTTACTGATTCTAGTACATCTATTAGTTTTGCTTACAATAATTTATTTCACTTATGAAGTTATCATGAAGTATGGGTATAAACAAGAAAAAAGTTGGATAAATATCAACGCGGTCTATGGAGACAAAATTAAAAACCTGATGAATATTATCTTTGACAATTCAGTAGATCATGAATTAGCTGAGATACAAAAAACACAAGATGAGATGAATGCCGCTTCTAATGTTATTTTCGCCCTATCGGATAAATTAACATTTTTATATAATACAGTGATTTATTCCTTATTGCCAATATTTCTATTTTTAATACTGAAAACAGACAATATTAATTACAATAAATTATCAGCACATTTGATGATAATCTTGGTATACATTAATATCCTATACAATTTTGTTGTAGAAACAATATTTATGTCACATCAAAATTCTAGAGTATTAATTCTTGATGAAAAATTAGAATTTGGCGCCAAAAAGCCTAATTGCGATCAAGTAAAACCCTTTTACCATATAAGATTGAAAAATGTTTATTATAGGTATGATAAAAACCAAAAATACATATTGAATAATTTGAGTATTGATTTTGCACCTAAAAAGATTAATGTTATTTTTGGTAAATCGGGATCTGGAAAGTCCACTATTATGAAGCTTTTGATCAAAATGTATCGAGCCGATAAGGGAAATATTTATTTCGATAATATTAAAATTGACAAAATATGCCCAAGTGTAATCCGAAACAATATTTATTATGTTAATCAACGCACTATTTTATTTGACAAGAGCATTATTGAAAATATACAATATGGCAATCAAGCGTCGAAGGAAAAAATTATCTCTTTATTTAAAAAGTATGACTTGCTAAGTTATTTTGATTCGTTGTCATTAGGTATTAACTCATATAGTGGTGTAAATGGGTCTAATTTATCGCTCGGAATGCAAAAAATAATAATGGTATCAAGAGGAATCCTTAAACCAAATAAATCTGTGGTCATTTTTGACGAACCATTAACAAGTTTAGATGCAAAAACTAGACAAAAAATTATTCGATTAATCGTTAGAGAAACGATCGGTAAAACTGTAATTATAATTAGCCACGAGGGTGAAATTAGGAAATATGCCAATAAGATCATAAATCTTAAATAGATAACTCATACTAGGTTCTCATATCTGTCAATTCCTTTTCTTTTCTTTTATAGACCATGTTATGTCGAGTGGTAATGTTTGATCTTCCGCATATTTATTAGTAGATGCTAATAAAGTATCCGAAAGACTGGAATAGCGGAATATACCAGAAAATACAGGGAATGTATGACCATATCATATATGACCATATCATATATCTTTGTCACATTAACCCTAAGCCCCGCGGTTGATATATGAGATTTTTGATTAACAATTTACTCAAACTATATGTAAATCTCAAATGTGTCACATAGGTGACTCGTCCGGGTGTGACACATTTGATATTTATAAATTATCATAACAAATTATAAACAACAACACATATTATTATTAATTAAATATCAAAAATTTAATATAATAACGATTAATTAATAAATTTTCTTTTTAAAAAAAAAATTTATTAATTATGGGAAAGAATAGGAATACCAAAATATGTCGATTATTAGTTCTTCATGCTTTTGAAACAAAAATACCAAAAGTTTTGGCTATTCACATTCTTTCTTATCGTGTTCCAATGATTCTACAACTACCACTAATAGTTGATAGAATTATACCAATTGCAGAATATAATCATCGTGGAGCTAGAAGAGTTAAACGTGATTGGCGCCACCCACTTGTAAGATCAAAACGAGCATACAGTTTTCCATAAAACTAATACAAGCATCATAAAAAGTGTTTATTATTATTCTTTTGGTTGAACAATTATGAAAAATAATATAATATTATTGCGTTATATCTGATACTGATAACCTAGAAAGACCAATTTCTTCTGCATTAGCATTTTCGAAGCTTTCTGAACATTTCAATAAAATACATAATTTATCGGCACTTGTTTCTATAACCGCATTCTCATCCTTATTACGTTTAGATATAAAATCTGGAATAAAATTAAATTCTATCTTTACGGCGGCGTTATTCAAAATGGCTGAATTAATTGACACTTTATCAATTGTTTTTAATTGTCTAAGTAATTCTTCTTTTTCTTCTGTTAATTGAATTTTATTATTATTTTTATCAACTACGTTTATTAATGATACGCGACTTAATGGACCACCCACGGTTTTTGGGGTTTTTGAATATACTATATTTGATATACTAATTATAATTTTTATAGTTCGTGATATCAAACCCAAAGCTATTCTTTTAAATAAAAAATACATTTTCGATTATTATATATATTATCTAAAATTTATAGTAGTATTTGATTTGACCCATTATTCCAATGACATGTAAAATATCATATTATTTTAATAAATAAACACCCAAAAAAAATAAACGACACCCGTCGTCATCGTTTTTCCATGACATATAGCGCAGCTAGCTAAACATAATGATTCCTAGACTCTGTCGTGTATCTCTGCGCAGATATGAACGCTAATGCAAACATCAGATTAGTATGTCGATACGAGACACGCACCCAGCAGATGGCTATTCAATCATCAACGATTCGAGCCATCAGATGCTCCTCCAACCGAGCACGATTCGCTGGGCAGTAGTTGGTCTCACATATACCGTTGGAATTATTTAACACAAATTTTATTATCTTTGTATATAACGTCTACGGTCATCCCGCCGAACACGAACTTTTTATTGATTTTTCTCCGGAGGACACAGTATCGTATGCTGCGATAACTGCTCAGATTATGCGCACTTCTTTTCACTCGGATTTTCGATAGATTTCCGCTGCTTATCACAAAGTTTCATTAAAAGCTTTAGGATCTCCTTGATCTTGAAAAGCTCCTCCTCGCAATCATACATGTTTTCTTTTTGTCATTGCGATTAATAGGAGTAATCCCAATTCTTTTCATCATTTTTATCAAAAATGGTTTAATTAGATCTCTATAGTCAATTCATTGTATTTGGTTGCAATGAATTGACTATAGAGATCTAATTAAACCCAGTTACTATTTATCCATCTAATAAACTTTAATTTGAATTTGAATTTGAATTTGAATTTTATTATTTGAACTCCAATACACCCAAAATTATAAAATAAATTGCGATATTTATCCCAAAACGAGGGAACCTTAGTTACCACTTCTGGTAACTTATTTTCGATGGGAATTATCGAAACATTTTTAGAAATATATCGTGACAACTCACCTATAGTATTAAAGCGATACAAATCAACAACTGTAATATTAACATATTTCTGTAATTCTTGGGTAAGGATAGATAACTTTTCGGACTGTAAACCTAGATCAGTAATTAATGACTGACTCATATCTAAATTACCTCCAAACTTAAATAGCTTATCAACAGTATTGAAAACTAAATTATTATTATATATCTTATTCTTTGTTAGAGGATTATTATTATAAACGGAATATTCAACAGGTTTTATTGAATAATTTATAAAATTAGAGAAATATTCAGCAATTCTTCTCCTTTTTATATTACCCCCTATGGTCCTTGGAATTGTATCTGTAATATAAATTTTTGAAGGTAATTTAAATTCAGCAACGTTCCCTCTAATAAACTCAATTATATCAAACTCATGACAATTTTCTCCCTCATGTAAAACAATCGCACAATTAACATCTTCACCAAATAAGTCATTTTCTCCTGCAAATGCTACACATTCCTTAATATATTTGCATTTTAATAATATTGTCTCAATTTCTACTGGATTAATCTTATGTCCCCCCTTATTAATTGATTCTTTTATTCTTGATGTTAAAAACACATATCCTTCTTCATCAACATAACCTTGATCGCCTGTACAAAACCATCCGGATATTAATGCATTGTTTGATTCTTCATCTTCATAACCATACATTATACTATCGCCACGAATACAAATCTCACCAGAAATAATTTCATTAATCTTTTCGCCATTCTCTCTCAAAATTTTTAGTTCGACGCCCGTAGGCAAACCAACACTGTTTACTTTCTGTTTACCATTCAACGGATTTGATGTAATTTGATGTGACGCTTCCGTCATTCCATACGCCTCAATAATTGGTTCATTATATAGATTATACATTGATTCATATAGTGACTGGGGTAATGGTGCACTGCAACTACGAATAAACCTAAACGGAGGAAATTCCTCATATGCAACAGGACAATCATCTTTGTGACGGAAACTTAACATTGCATGCATTGTAGGGACACAACTAAACCAATTCAAAGAATTATCATCTACCTCTAACCAAAATGTTGCTGCATCAAAATTTCCTAACCGTGGTAATACTGTTTCACTCCCTGAAAACAATGAACTTAACATGCCACAAATTAGCCCATGAACATTAAAAAGCGGCATCATTAATAATGTTGTATCCTCATTACACAAATTATAACAACACGATATATTCTCTAATGAAGATACAATATTACCAAGCGATAATGGCACTTTTCTTGGTCGAATCGTTGTTCCAGATGTCAATAATATCATACACAAATTCTCTTTCTTAATATTTGACTCTTTCACTGTTTTTGTAGTATCAATGATATCATATGATATACAATATGATACTAAATTTAATGTTTTTATCGGATTCTTCAATCTTTCTGAAAACTTTTCTAAAAGTACAATCGCATCCGCACCCATTTCACATAAATTACGCACAATTTCATTCCCTGTGAAATTTGGATTTAAGGGTAAAACAACCCCAGCCAATTCAATTATTGCCAAGTAACAGATTAAAAATTCAATTGTATTTTCTAAAAGCAAACCAACTCGCAAACCTTTTATTAAACTTATCTTTTGTTCCAAGTGATAGGCTGTTGCTTTTACTACATTAACTAAATCATTTCCTTCTAAAAAAACACCTGGAGATTTTACTCTCGCACAAGAATGTATCAAACACATACTGCATTACAATTTAATATTTATACAACATATCATTTTTTTATAATATTATACCATATAATAATAGATATATTATTTAT
>CENJ01174041.1_pt1 | contig 12422 bp, 13 predicted proteins | sample 356161 | NCBI WGS metagenome assembly CENJ01 (sample SAMEA2619531, study PRJEB7988) | marine metagenome | biome: marine biome (ENVO:00000447); feature: surface water layer (ENVO:00002042); material: "saline water (ENVO:00002010), including plankton (ENVO:xxxxxxxx)" | depth 5 m
AACCAGATTTTTTTCGATAATAGAAATATATTTTCAAAAAATATATTTTATGACATTATTCTAACACTCGTAATCTTTATATCTTGATAATATGTGGTTGAATCCGTCTTTGCATACTATAATAGGTTAATTTTTGATCTTTGTTATCATCGTGAACGTCAAATAATTTTTTCAATTCATTATCTGGTAGAATTTCACGACGATCGGATGGATTTTGTAGATCGTTTTCTTTGACATAGGAACAGAGTTTCTGTGTAATTAGAACTCTAGTCACTTCGTCCTCTGGTTTGACATTAATAAAACGAGCTAAATCAGGTGTCACTTTTACCGGTTTATTAAAACCAGAGTTGCTACTTCTTCCTTTACCATCTCCGGAACGATTTCGAATACGAAGTAAACGATAACAATCTGTCTTTAACTGATTTAATGCTTTGAGCAAGTTTTGCTTCTGATTCGGTTTCTTTTTACATTCCTTTAGTTCAGCTTCGTAAGTAACAAACAATTCCTCCCAATTTTGTCGTACTGTCTCTTTATTCACCGTTCGACGCGTGTTCTTTTTATCTGGAACCAATTCTGCATTTTCCTCCATCTCCTTACTTATTGTCGGCACTGTATCATTTTCTGATACAACATTTTCAATTGTCACTTCAGGTAGTTTTTCAACCACTGTTTCTTCTACTGGAGTATCCAGTTGAGGGATTTCTACAGGAACAACTTCCTCCTGTACAAGTTCAACTTTTGGAGTCACTTCTTTGACCTTTTTGGTTTTTGAAGATTTCGAAACCTTTTTTACTTTGGTAGTGACGGGTGTGACCGTCGATGAGCTAACCTTGGTTTTTGGCATTTTTTATTATTAAAACAATGCCTTTAAATCATTATGGATTATTTTTTTTTTGGGACAATAGAATATAAAGGAAAGAATGTTTTGATGAAAAAAAATGGATGTTATACTATGTTTGTATAGTCGTTACTGTAATGAGAGTGTTAAATTTCTAAAGGAATTGGAAGACCAGATGGAGGTTCGTAAATTATGTGTGGACCACGAAAAGATCCGTAAACGGTTATTAGATTCCGATTATGGGTTGACGAAGGTACCCATTGTTTTGATTTTCCATAATTCTGGCGAGATGGAAAAAATTGAAGGAACAGAATGTACGGAATGGTTAAATTTTGTACGAAAAAAACTTGCATCTGAAGCAGAACCTCCGTCTGTGGAGGCTCCTGTCATTCCAAGTACAAAAATATCTGTTGAAAAAGTGGAATTTGAAAAGGAACCCGAGGAAGGAGCTGGAGTCGAAAATGCAGAAGAGGGTACTCGTAAAAAGTCGAATGAGGGTGGTATTTTGAACCGTGCGCAACAGTTACAGAAGGAACGGGTGGAAGACACACCACCTCCCCGAAATCCAATGGATTAAAGCGCAAAACATTTTTTGTAATTAACTCGGAACAACGGAATATAATAAAAAATGGATACCAAAAAACTTGCACCGTAAAGAAATAAAATTAATAATAAGAAAAACGGGAACGTTAACAAAACAATCCAGGAGACATTTTCCCTCTCTTGGCGATTCATAATGAAAAATCGCAAATAACAAGACAACAACGATATCAGCATGAAACCGACACGCAAAATAGAAAAGGAAAATAATGACAATCCACCAAACGTCAATTTTTGCAATGAATGTATCCATATGATACTAACGTACAATATAAAAAGATACCACAAACAGTCGATACGATAGAGAATATTACCAACCCATGATCCACAATCGTAGCAAAGAAATAAGGCAATCTCATTAGGAATCCTCCTCGGCCAAGACAAGTACCAACGAAGTGCTCTCTGTTTAAAGAGTGATGATGCGCCATAACCTTGGAACCTATTGGAACAAAATGAAAATAGGGTTCTGGGACAATACGTCAGGACAGTGTTGAAATTATCTTGTTTCATTTGATAGCCAATCATTCGCGTTGTAACACCTGCAAATGCATCTTCACCAAACGGCAGTCCATGAGGTTGACAGTAATTGAATCGAAATATTTCCAGGAATTCTTTTAGTTTATAAACGCAAATTATGCCATGGAGAAACTTTAAAGTTTGATAATTCCGAGCACGATTCCGAAACGAGATTGTTCGGTACTCAAAGTCAACCCAATGTTCGAAAATATTGAATGGTTTTGTCTTATTTATTCCAATACAACAACAGTATCCAGCAGTGGTAGGATCCGCTAATAAATCGTGACGTAGAAAAAAGTCCTTCGGTAGCACAGTATCATCATCCAATAAGATAATATATTGCACTTCTGGATTCGTTTGTTGAACAAGACAAGCTGTCCGATAGAGAGCATTCGTTTTGTTTGCTAATGGATAATGAACATAACGCAGACGAAATGTTTCACACATTTCTTTCAGCACCAGATTTTCATGATCTGTGCCATCATTTTCTGCAATCCAAATATTTTCCCCGAATAAATCCACCAAATGTTTCAAATTACCCTTTATCGTCTCGTCCGCTTTGTGAACCGGAAGAATCACGTGGACATTTTCCAATGTCTCTTTGGGCGCTTCAATTTTTGGTTTCGTGTATTTGCACGAATCAAAGAGAATAATCAAAAGGAACAAAAATTCCATACCGAGATACAAAGGAAAATTCCAAAACATTCGGAAATATCTGTTTTCGATGATGGCCATGTACGTTACGTCAATTTTTTCAAAATTCCATACATACAAAAAGAACAGACCTAAGACCATTGGATACCACCATAACGCAAAGTAATTCATTTATTCATACAACAATAAAATTTTGTTAATTTCAATTTAAATAAAAAAAATTGTTGGATTAAAAAAAAGTAACATGAGCTGTTTAACCATGAACCATATGTTTATGATTCCGAATCAAGAGAACAACTTGTTGCTTTTTCTGTATTTTCTTTTTACATGGATACTTTGTCACCAACAGATACCATCGTTTCATGATGTAGAAATCGTGGCAACCCCCGGAACACAAACGGTCCAATGTTCCACCGATCATTTCCATAACATGCATTTTGCTGTATTACCCTCCGATTACAATGTGAGAATCAGTCCAGATTCCGATTTTATGAAGTGGAACAATAAAGATCTTTTCAATTACTTGAGGAAATTAATCAAAAAATTGGAACAAAATTACCCGAATATCGTTCGTGTTTTGCAACTATTTCTCAAGAATGAGTTTTCCATGATGAAAAAGAGTCAAAAACATTTTCGCAAATTAAAAGAAAAGTGTCCGGATGCATCGACCTACCTACCATGGTTTGAAGGATTTTTTATTATGGAAAGTAGCTTGGACACCACAAAGTATGAGAGATTTCGAGAAGCTTTAAAACCTCTGACGCAACAGATAGATAAAAATCAGGTGGTCCTCTCAAATATTATCTACACATCCATCCGTGCCCATATGGAAGACCTCCAACATGCTATTCATCATGATACTGCTATGGCAGAGGTTGTCCTGCAAATAAAAAAACAAATCCACTTTGAGCTGAATAAGAGTTTCAATTTTGTCCAAACAAAAGATGTTGATTTTCGTGAACTAATTCTTCATTTTTATGATATGTATCTAGATTTTGAAGAAATTGAAAATCGAACATTATCTTTTGTTGTCAAACTACAAGTTTTGTTTTCCCTTTTGCCTCAGGAAAGAAGTCGGGCACATAAAAAACTAAATGTGGAAGCAAATGGGATCGCAGTAGAAAGCCTCGACTTTTCTGAAATGTGTAAAATTCATCCATTTCTCCGAAGCAGCATGATGTCGGATTTTTGCAAATTAAATTATTCTCTTGTTCAATAAATGGACATACTTGAAAATAATTTAATCAATAGTAGCTACGCTTTTGTACCACGATATCGAAAAGCCTTTCCTTTATTTTCCATGAAGCAGAGACATCAACATCTTGACAATATTGTGAAACATGTGAATATTATTCCACGCGAGGTTGCATCGAACATTCATCAAAGGCATCAGGAGGAAAAGGAAAAACAAATATCCACTTTGCAAAAAACATACCGTCCAACATTAACTTGTAAAGCAAATTACCCACAAAACGATTATATGACGAGGGAATGCGAAGAAATTAAATTTGTGGGAAATGACAAATTTTACGTCTTGAATATTTTTATTTTCATATTATTAAATATAATTCTAGTTCTTTATGCGAAAACAAAATCTTAATTCATTTGCAACCGCGGCAAATCACAAGGACTTTCAATCTCCCTTTGTGGTGACCAATGATATTAAAAAATTTATCCCTTTCGGAATCAACCATGATCTGTCTACCAAGATCCCAGACACCTTTATTCCACAAGAAACAAAATGGAGGCATCTCCTTGTCCCACCTGTTGATCAAGGAAATTGTGGTAGTTGTTGGAGTTTTGCGGCTGCGTCGTGTTTATCGGATCGTATCAACATTTGGAAAAACAAACGCATTCTCACAAAAACACTCTCACCTGTCCTACCACTCTATTGTAATATCTACGACAATCTCGTAGAATCCACACCAGGAGCTTGTTACGGCAATTCCGTATTAACCGCCATTTTGTACATGTATTTTTTTGGCATTTCAATCGAATCATGTTATCCGTACTCCATAGAAAATTTGGGATATTTTAAAAAAGAACAAAATAATTATTTGTTGAATGATTTGAAAGAAAAGAGTCGGACCGATCTTAAAAATTTTGAAAACAAAAGTGCTACATGTAACACCTATACTCAGACAGATACACTTCCATATAGTTATTGTACCAGCACTTTGAATGTGGATGAAACCAAACTTTATGGTTGGCCAATTCAACGATACCACTGCAATTATTTTTATGATGTGCCCAACGTGGAAAAGCAAATTCAAATCGAGATTCAAAAACATGGACCTGTTTGCGCCACATTTATCGTCTACCAGGACTTTTACGACTTTGACGGACAAGGGGTATACATTCATGATACAAAGGTGGAGGAAGAAATTGTTGGTGGTCATTCTGTCGAAATTGTAGGTTGGGGCACGTGGCAAAAAATCCCTTTCTGGTGGATAAAAAATTCATGGGGAAGCTCGTATGGACAAAATGGATATTTTCGCTTCCTTCGCGGAAATGATCAGTGCTTCCTCGAGTCCAACGTTTTAGCATTCATACCCCATTTCCATATCGATTGCCTAAATTTCCCTGAAGTTCGCCATCTGAACGATGTGATGCAATCCAGGGGTATCTATGTTAAGGACCCGAAACACTTCTTTCAGGTAATTCAAAAAACAATTGTGACAGCAAAGTTGTTAAACAATTTTCCGTGGAAATTTGATAAAGATTTTCAGGAATATGGTGCGTTTCTATTTCAAATATACTTGCAATCAGGTGTTTTTTCATTTCGAAGCACCGCAAACGGATTTTCCTATAATGCATTATACCATTTTGGAGGATTGACAACGTTCGATACACGAGCAACGGAGTCGTTTTCTATATACGATTCGACGACGACGTCCTCCAATGCATCGCTATGGACTCTGATTTCATTTTTGATCCTATTGTGTTGTGTTGCATTATTCTTCGTCGTAAAGAAAGAATTTAAAACCAAAAATCATTATATTTAAAAGTCCAGGTGATGCTATCGTTTTATCTACATGTGTCATTCCTAATTGGTGTACTGGGCTGGACACCTATCGGGTCAATTCGAAATCTCAATGCGGTGCAACGAATTAAAGTTGATCAGCAGGATTATGTCGTCTGGCGAAAAGAGAAAAATCATTATGTTGTGCAAGACAATCACTGCGTGCACCGTCATGCACCATTATCAGAAGGTCGAGTCGTAGACATGATGTTAGAATGTCCATACCACGGGTGGCGCTATAATGCCGAGGGCAATGTCGTTCGTATTCCTCAGAGTCGATCTTCCTCCACCAAATGTATTACGAGCTATACTACGAAAATTTTGGGGGATATCTTGTGGGCCAACCTACCCCTCTCGATAGGATATGATATGGACATTTTTGAAAAAACAATCGAGGAAGATTCAGTGGTCTGCAACGCGTCCATACCCTATCAGCGAGAGGTGCCGTATAGCTGGAATTATTTGCTGGAAAATTTATTTGATCCCGCACACGTACCCTTTGCACATCATGGTATGCAAAGTAGACGCAGTGATGGAATGCCGATACCAATGCAACTGGTGCATTATACACCAGACAAATTAGTTGTACTATTTGAAGACCAATGCATGAATGAAAAACGGGATGGCAGGATCGAATTTTTTGGTCCCTATTTATACTGTTTGTCTTTTCGGCAGGCAAATATATGGAAAAGAAACATGACAATTCTTTGTGTTCCTGTAGAGGTCGGTCGGACAAGAATCTTCATCATTCCTGAAAAAAATTTTACCACCAGTGAGAGAAGAGAACAACATGAGTTTACTAATACATTTTTCAATACTGACGATTATTTGGTTCACCAACAGGAGATTTACCATGGGAGATCCAGGACGCCCTATTACATGCCGACAAGTAGTGACGCGGGCATACGACAGCTTCATAAATGGATCGCACGATTTTTCTCCGAATGGATGTTTCAAAATGTTCAGGAGAAAACAAAGGCCGAAGCCCTAGACAATTTCGAAAATCATATAAAGTTTTGTAAAGATTGTCAAAAATGAAATAAATGAATATGGATGATGGATTCACGATGTTCTCCATAAAATTTGTGGAGGAAAAAATTTTCTAATTCCATCTTCAGGGGAATAAAGGAAATAAAATTATGTAGATGGGGAAACTTGAATCCCAAGAGTTCGAGATGATCCATTACAAACAGATACTGAAATTGGGACTGTTTTAGACTTTCAATCATTAATTTTTTTTCAAGATAACGTCCTTGAAATATTCTATAATTCGCGCATCCCTTGTCCTCCATGAACATTTCAATGGATTCGCGATTTGGGACATACAAAAGACATGATTCGTCACCAATAGAGTCTAAGATGCGAAGCAGTTGCTCTTGCCTCGATAAAAGAGGAGGATTCATCGTGGGCGCAACAACAGGATTTGGATTCTCCGAAAAAATTGTTTCATCCAGCATGGTAATGGAATCATTTAACAATTTTTTCCGACAATATGGACATGCTTGTCCCAAATGCACAAGTTTTAAAATACAGTTTCCACAAAGAACATTTTGACAGCAATGTAGCAATACCACGTCTTTCATCTGACCATTGCAAATTACACAAGCATTATCGAGGGTGAAATTCATAATTCGTCTTTTGAAGGAAGTCATTCGTTCCACGAGTGAATGACGTTTTTCCTGGAAATTTAAAATTTTTTGGGTCAATCCGAGCTCCTCGTATCTCATAATCTTCAATTCAATTGCATCGAGTTTATTTTGATAATCATCAAGAATGTGCTTGTAAATGTTGCGACAATGCAACTGGCTGCCAAACGCAGCGAGAACCTCCTCAATTTTTCCTCGCTCTAATAAATCATATAATTCACTAGAGATTGAATCTTTCAATATAAGAAAGATTTCTTTTTGACATTTGTACAAACATTTCTGATGGAGAATAGGACGTTCCGCGTCGTTAAATGGTCTCGTTATATTCAATTGCCTAAAAATGTAATAATCAATATTGACGGGGACGAAATTATGACAGAAATGTTTTTGAACAGAGGACAATATCCATTTTGGATTGTCCAAAACAATCCATGCAAATCCATATAAAAGAAAGGTAAACTTTTTTAGCAGGAAATATTGCGGATTATACAGAATGATACGTTGGACGGCAATTCTACAAAAATGTCGTTCCAAAAATGTTTGAAGCAACGAATGTCGCAAAAGAATCACCGAGATGCTATCCCAATTCTCAATTCTTGAATGATTTTTGTATAGGTGGTAGGATACATTGTGTTCTTTCAAATGGTCCACCCAACTCGGTAGTAAATAACGATGGCATACAATTAAATTGACCTTTCGTTTCGAACATTGAAAATTGTTTTTTCGAAAAATAATACCTTGGTTATATATATTTTCATAACTGGAAAATATAAACGGACCATTCGACCATTTCATGGCATCCCGTTGAATCAAATCAATGATTATCTTTTTGCGTCCGACTCCGTTCGGTATTCCCAATATACCGACCTTTGAATATATTTCATTATTCTGATGAATCTGTTTACCACGTTCCCTTTTTACCATTTCGTCGACGATTGCATTCTGATAGGATTCCATGTTTATTTAGAACATTGTTTTTTTAAATCGTTTAAAATAATTTTAATCTCTTTGCGCATGGTAGGAATTGGAACTAATATGTAATCCTCATTTTGATTTTCGGGATGGAGTACAACAAGAAACATCTTCTGGACAACTTTACCATATTTTCTTTCAAGAATGAACCGATAAAGATTTAGTTGTAGTGCATAATGTGTAAAGTTATTATCGGGCAAATGAGACAGTTTCTTTTTGATTGCGAATTTTTGAAATTTATTTTCTCTGGAAATGTTCCGCACCCGTTTCCAATCGTAAATGGTAAGAAAACCCTTGTCGACATAACACATATCGATCGTACCAGCAATATCATAGTCCTCGTCAAATATTTTCCATTCCGTTCGATAAGGAATCAAATGATGATGATCTCGAACGAAATTTAGAAAATATTGGTATTCCGGTGAGGAATTTATGATAGATTCGTGATTGTAAAAATTTTCAATATCTTTGTGCAAATGTAATCCCGCAGACAACGACGCTTCTTTTTGTTCCGCCCACATATTTCGAATATCTTGAAAAGATTTGTGTTTATATTTACTGGAGGGATTTGTCGAAGTCAGAATGCGCTGTATTGCATCATCTTCATTGAAAGGTTCAAAAAGCGAATGAATGACCGTTGTAACAGAGATAAACGTTCTGTTTTGGTATTGGTAAACATGAGAATCTTCAAAAAAGAAAATCTGCGAATCTCGTTCATGCCGATTCTTTTCCTCAAGAAGAAGCATTTTCAAAACAAAAATATAAAGAGGGAAATTCATTTTTTCAAAAAATGAACATGTATCAAAAAACAAATGGATATAAAAATGGAGACTGAGATAAATTTAGTAATTTCTCGTTATATTAGCCAGTATCAAAAGACAATCCTTTTGGAGTATCCCACCGTTCAAGCGGAAACATTGGATCGTTTATGGCAAGGAATGGTTCGTAAGGAGGTACGTTCTACAGAGGCAAAAAAGAAAAAGCCGAAAACGGCGTACCAGCATTTTTTTGCAATTCGCCGAGAGGAATTATCAGCGACAAATTCACAATTAAGCTTTGGTGAATTGAGTAAGCAAGTGTCACAGCAATGGAAAACCATGTCCGTTGACGAAAAAAATAAATATGGAACGGCACCAAGTAGCCTACCAGAAGTGGACAAACCCGTGACATTTGATAATATATTGCAATTTGCAGAGGATGATTATATTGATGATCGCACAACTTTTGAAACAAATGATTCTGATAACGAGGAAGGTAATATTGATGAGGAAGATGAGTTCATGTTTGATGGGGACGAGGAGGAATGTTAATGGAGAAGATTAATTTCAAGGACATTTTTGCGAAAGTTTTGAATCAATACCAATTCATCCAGAAGCTTCGCAAGGGTCGACTTTGTATCCTGTATTTTTTCCAATAGTCCCAGTTCATGGGAAGAATAATGATCCTTCAAATTTTTATTAGCAATTTTTTCTTTACAAACAAAACATTCCACCATTCTCTCTGGACAATAATATTCATGTTCAAATAAATCCTCTAATGATAAATATTCTTGACAATGAACGCAAGGAATGGTGTTGTGGTTATGGCGCTGATGTTGTGCATATTGCTGAACAGGAATAAAAGTATCACAGGTCATACAATGTTTATGTTGGGGACAATTAAAATGATGCGATCGTAACATTTTTCGGGAAGGAATTATTTTTTTACATGCACATTCATAAAAATATTCTGAACAGTCTTTTAGATGATGAAACACAGACATCATATTTCCTTGAAATTCAAAACAAAATGGACATTCAATGACTTTTGCATCTTCTTTTATAATCTGAAAGTCAAATTTTACGGCGTTGTTAAAATGAAGCAAACTGAGAAATACAGTTTCATGACATGTCAAACATTTCCTAGTAAAATCACGATCGAAATAGCCGCGATTCAGTTGTAAATATTCGATAGCACATGATAAACACATTCGTACATAGGAGTTACAGTGCACCTCGTTTACTGAAAAACAAGGAAAACAAATAAGTTCAACCGGGAGCACGACATCATTACGACATATATAACATATCATTTATAAGACAGATGAAATAAAAAAATAGTTTCTTTGGGAAAGTAAGGATTCCGACGTCCGAATGTCTTCCAAATTAAAAAAAACATAATATAATTTTAAAAATTGATATTTTTAAACATTTTCACAAATTATCAAGATTACGCCTATATTGATTATTATTCATCTTATAAAACTACTTTTTAATCTATTTCTTTGTAGCAATATGAAAATTTTTCCAAAGTTCTTTCCGCTTTTCTTGGTCGCGAATCCGATTGAGAAAATGACCGAATTGCGTTCGTCCTTGACACCAATTTTGCCCCGATTGGTCGAACGATTTCAAGGTGGATTAGGTCTAGATGTGAACTGTTATACAGGGGATTCCACATGTCGTTTGCAAAGTCTATTTCCAGATTTGCAAGTCGTTGGTATTGACAAAAATCAAAGTGCAATCAATGCAGCCCGTCAGAAATATAGTCATACTTTTTTTTCTTGCCGTGATATCGAAAAAGGCGCGGAAGCAATGGAACATAATCTCCAAGTAATTCAAATCTCTGAATATGTAAATATTCAGAGAATGTTGGAAAATACATATCCTTTACTAGATGACGAGGGGATGATCATCTTACGATATCGTGATGAAGATTTTCCTTATATTCAATCCTTGCTTCGAAAGAATTTTGAATTTCCACTACGCAACCGAAAAGGATTTCTACTCGCAAATATGTATCTTTGGGAAAATGAAAAAACCGTAATTATCTTCAAATAAGGTAAACCGCATTCGTTTCAATTGTAAACTCGAACCATAAATTTATTTTACTTTTATATTTAATTCATTTCATTTCATTCCGCAATTCGAGCATAATTTTTTGTTATCACAAACGCATGGGAGTGTCGCCTCATACCCAGTTTTAAATTTTCCGTCTTTTGAGTCACCACAGGCAAATGTTCCAACACCGGCCGTATCGACAATTTCAATGGCAGTGTTGCCGCACCGCATATCATTGTGGTTCAAAAATTGTATAGTATCATACCCTTGTTCTTTGGCTGTTTTGAATAACTTTGGATAAAATTTATCGCATTCGGAATCGAAGCACGTTTCCTTTAGTATATCTTTGACAGCGTTAGGATGTTTTTGATACACTTTGGTTTTTCCTAAATTCAAATATACGCCCGATCCAGGTGCATAATAATACCATGCACCTACTTTTTCACGATTTTTTGCAACTTTGTTTGCACAATGTGATATTTCCACCCAACTGTTGGAAGGCAACGGTTGATAGGGCGGCTTTTTGTATAACCATATTGTTTCTGGTATATCGTTCGTACGAGACATGTTGGAATACAACTCATTTTGTCGTGAAGGACAAATTATGGAGTAAATCGAGGTTTTTAAATTGGTTTTGAATACCTTGTTATATATTTTCGTGTAAATCATCCATAGATCTGCAGGATTTGGAGGCGTCGTTGGAAGATTGCCATACACGTTTAAATAATAATCTCTCCAAGGACTATTCTCGAATTCTTGCATCGTTTGAAAATAAGGCAGTTCTACTTGTGGAAGGACTCGAGTACGAACAAAGACGGAAACCAGTAGGAGGACTACAAGCATGAGACTGATGGGCACTATATCCAAATATGGATTTGGTTTCATGTTTTATATCATACTTTTCAATATTTTTTTGTTTTTTGATTGTCTTCACTTTGACATCGATACTATTTTTTTTTTTGGGAAATTAACAGATATACACTACGATTTGTTCATAAATAATTTTTTTTACTGTACGATAAATGCAATGGTCCAAAAAACTTTCTCAATGGAAAAATGGGAGAGATTTTCCGGATACTCCACAGTCTACATTGTCCAAGAGGAATGGGTTTTATTTTGAAACATCATGCTGTGATAGAAAAAAAAATACTACCTATAAACAAATTTGGAAGAAAACCGGTCGACTCCCAACGAAACAGGATTTCACTACATACCGAGAACACATTAACAAAGCAGAAAAGGAAGGAAAAAAATATGCAACACATTTTGCAAATCCTTCTGAATCTGATATTTTGGTTGTGCCCATACCAAAGGCAGGAAAAAATTTTGCGCATTTTCGCCTATTTTGTGAAGGTGCT
>CENJ01082781.1_pt1 | contig 12420 bp, 12 predicted proteins | sample 356161 | NCBI WGS metagenome assembly CENJ01 (sample SAMEA2619531, study PRJEB7988) | marine metagenome | biome: marine biome (ENVO:00000447); feature: surface water layer (ENVO:00002042); material: "saline water (ENVO:00002010), including plankton (ENVO:xxxxxxxx)" | depth 5 m
TTAAACGCAGAAACTGACAAAATGAACTTCTTTTTTTGGGAGAACTGTAATGAGTTTAAAATGGGCAATCAATGGATTTATAGACGATATTTACTTTATGGCACAAGGCTTGCCCCGTGTGCTTTTTACATGGAATCCTGAAAATCAGCTTTCGATTCTCAATTTTTTTGAAAAGAATGTAAAACGATACCCAAATGAAATTGCTTTTGTTTTCAAAGATCAAGAAACCACTTGGCAAGAAGCAGATATCAAAGTTTCTCAATATGGAGCCTTCTTACAATCTCAAGGGATAGAAAAAGGCGATTGTTTTGCATTGCTGATGGATAACTCTGCAGATTTTTTAATGCTCTTACTTGCCGCACACAGAATTGGTGCGATTGCAGCTTTGATCAATACGACGGTTACTGGCGAGGGTCTAAAACATGTAGTTACTATTGTCGATGCAAAAGCTGCAGTGTTAGGCGCTTCTCATCTGGAAAAATTTGAATCTTCTATGCCCGAAGCAGAATTAGCATCTTTGAAGCTATTTCTAGTCAAAGACTCAAAAGATGTTCCGGATGGCTATACAGATATAAATACCGCTTCTCTAAACTCAGGTGAAGTTAAACCTCATCCTTTGAAAATCAAAGACGTGTGTATGTATATCTATACCTCAGGTACTACTGGTCTACCAAAGGCAGCTTTGATTAACAATGGTAGAGCCGTCAAAACCAGTTACGCAGGTCAGTTTTTTGGTTTCAGAGCAAAACAGAGCGATGTTCTTTATTTAACCTTACCCCTCTATCACGCTACCGGATTGCTTTGGTCGTGGGCGGGTTGCTTAAGAGGTGGAGCAACAACAGTTATTAAAGAAAAATTTTCTGCCTCAGAATTTTGGCCTGATGTTCGTAAGCACAAAGCGACTATGTTTGGCTATGTGGGAGAGCTTTGTCGTTATTTAATGAACATTGAACCCAATGTTGATGACCAAAATCATCAGCTGAAAGTCATCTCAGGAAATGGTCTGCGACCTGATATTTGGGAAAAGTTTCAAGCTCGTTTCAACATTCCAAAAATCAGAGAGCTATATGGAGCTACCGAGGGTGTTGGCGCATTAGTGAATACACATGGTAGGCCTGGCATGGTAGGCAGATACATGCGGGGTTCGCTTGTAGTTAAGTGCGACTTAGAATCAGGAGAACCCATTAGAAATTCTAAAGGTTATTGTGAATCGGTAGAAATCGGTGAGACTGGATTGTTCATCTCTAAATTATCTAAGCTGGCAACTTTTGAGGGCTACTTAGACAAACAAGCTTCGAACAAAAAAATAATGACCGACGTAATGCAAGATGGAGATACTTGGTTTAATTCAGGTGACTTATTAACTCGTCATGAAAATAACTGGTTATCTTTTGCAGACAGAGTCGGCGATACCTATCGCTGGAAAAGTGAGAACGTATCCACGATGGAAGTTGCTGCAATAATCAATAAATATCCGGAAGTCTTAGATACTAATGTTTACGGTGTTGAAGTTGAATCTGCTGATGGTAGAGCTGGTATGGCTTTGATGAATATCTCAGAAGATTTCGATTTTGAAGTTTTTTCTGAACATGTTGAGAAAAATCTCAATACTTTTCAAAGACCTTGTTTTATTAGAATTGCTGAAGTAATGAAAACCACCGGAACTTTCAAACATCAGAAAGAGGATCTGAAAAAACAGGGTTTCGATCCCTCTGTAATAGAAGATAAATTGTATTTTTATCAAAAAGGCAGATACGTTGAAATAGATGACTCTCTCTATCAAAGAATCCAATCCGGTGAGGAACGTTTTTAATGATTCAAGCTTTACGAAACTTTATAACAAGAAGAACCTTTGCATATAAAGTAAGAAACAAGTCAATGAATATGTTCTCAAGCTTTGAGAACTTCAAAAGAATCAGAAAGAGAGCAGAGGAAAATCGAACTGCCGAAGGTCGTCGGCATGAAGTGCTTTATTTCCATAAGGTTGATGATCCCTATTCTCATTTGACTGCGCATTACATTGAGAAATTTAAAGATGCATATGATGTTGATTTTAAACCCATTCTGGTGGGTGAGGAAAATCCAGCAGCTCTGCATGAACCGTCTTTGTATACAGATTATTGTTTGAAAGATGCAAAAAGAATTGCCCCTTACTATGAGGTTGATTTTCCAAAAAATGATTATCCCGAGAAACATTTAGTTAATAAGGCCAACTCTATTTTGTCCGCTGTAAGTTCAGAAGAGTTTTGCTCTCTGGCTAAAACCGTCAGTCATGCTCTTTGGGGTGGTGATTTAGCAAAACTCGAAGAGCTTGAAGCTAAACATACAACATCAGAACAAGACCTCATTGAAAACCTTAAAAAAGGCAATCAAATCAGAAACGACTGTGATTATTATTTTGGCTCGGCTTTTTATTATGAGAAAGAACTCTATTGGGGAGTCGATCGTTTAAATCATTTAGAGGATCGTTTGACCGAATTGGGAGTAAGCAAATCCAGTGATAACGAACCTGTCTGTTTACTTCAAACGAAAGCCCCTGAGATTATGAATGCTGATAGAAAAGTTAACTTAACTTATTACCCATCGTTAAATAGTCCTTATACCTTTGTCAGCGCAAAAAGAGTAAGAGAATTTAAAGATGAATATCCGATTAATCTTATAACTAGGCCTGTTTTGCCAATGCTGATGCGAATGATGGTCATTCCAACTTTCAAGGCAAAATATATTATCTCTGATGCTGCAAGAGAGGGTCGCAAATACGGATATGAGATGAAAGAAATTTATTCGCCAATTGGCAGGCCGGCAAGAAAAGCTTACTCTCTATTCCCAGTGATTGATTCCATGGGCAAAGGTTTTGAATACATAGACGAACTGCTAAAAGCATCGTTTCAAGATGGTATTAATATTGGTGATGATGAATATCTTGAGAAAACAGTCACAAATTTGAGTTTGGATTGGTCTGAAATTAAAAAAGATCTAAATACTTCAAAATGGAAAAAAGTCTTAAACGATAACGTCGAAGATATGTATCAAGGAAATTGCTGGGGAGTTCCAAGTTTCAAGATTACCGACGCAGATGGCTCAAACCCTTATTACGTTTGGGGACAGGATCGCTTGTGGCTGCTAAAAGAAGAAATCAATAGACGATTGGGATAGCCTAGAGCAAAATAGGTTTTAATTAAAACGATTCCTCTATCAGGTCGAATAAATTTTGATTTTAAGTGTCAAAGGAAAAAGATAATCAAAAGAAAAAAAGATTAAATCCAGTGGCTAAAAATGCTGCTAAATTTAATCGTGCAGCGGTGTTTAAGGATAAAACAAAATACGATAGAAAAAATATCAATAAAGATGAAGACTAATTTTAACAATCTTTTGGAAATGGTTGGCAACACGCCAGTTGTCAGAATAAATAATATCGATACCGGCCCTTGTGAATTATTTGTAAAACTAGAAAACCTTAATCCCGGAGGATCCATTAAGGATCGCGTTGGGATTAAAATTATTGAAGAAGCAGAAAAAAGTGGTGCTTTAAAACCTGGTGGTACGATTGTCGAATGTACTGCAGGCAATACAGGACTGGGTTTGGCCTTAGCGGCCAAGCTTAAAGGTTATGATTTGATCTTAGTGATTCCAGATAAAATGAGTCAAGAAAAAGTGATGCATTTAGAAGCCATGGGAGTAGAGATTGTTTTTACTCGCTCCGATGTGGAAAAAGGACATCCTGAACATTATCAAGAAATGGCTGCTGCCATAGTCAAAGAAACGCCAGGGTCTTTTTTCGCAGATCAATTCAGCAATCCTGCAAATCCCTTGGTACACGAAACCACTACAGGTCCTGAAATTTGGGCGCAAATGCAAGGTGATATTGATGCTTTCGTTGCAGGTGTTGGAACTGGCGGGACAATCAGCGGAGTTGGAAAATTTTTAAAATCAAAAAAAGAAGATGTTCAGATAATCATTGCCGATCCGATTGGTTCTGTAGTCGCAGATGCAGTTAATACTGGGAAATATAAATATCAAGGTGGTTCATGGTTTGTTGAAGGTATCGGAGAAGACTATATTCCAGATAATTTAAACTTGGATATCATAGATGAAGGTATTTACGTTTCCGATAAAGACGCCTTCGCTAGAGTGGATGAATTACTTAGAAAAGAAGGTATTTTAGCTGGCACTTCTTGCGGAACTTTGGTTGATGCTGCGATAAATTGGTGTCAAAAACAAACAGAGCCAAAAAAAGTAGTAACATTAATATGTGATACCGGTAATAAATACCTTTCTAAAGCTTTCAATAAAGACTGGTTAAAGGAAAATAATTTAATAGATTAAAAATCATGAGCAAAAAAAATAAAGAAGGTTTTGAAACCAGAGCCATTCACGCGGGTCAAAAAGCCGATCCCACAACTGGTGCAGTTATGATGCCTATTTATACTTCTTCGACTTTTGAACAAGAGAGTCCAGGAGTGCATAAAGGCTTTGATTATTCGCGCTCGATAAATCCAACGCGAAAAGCTTTTGAGGAATGTATCGCCAGTCTTGAAAATGGTGAAGTGGGCTTTGGTTTTTCTTCCGGAGTTGCAGCCATTTCCGCCTGTGTAGAATTACTTGCGCCGGGAGATCATGTGATAGCTATGAATGATTTGTATGGCGGAACCGTTAGATTATTCAATGAAATCAAAACTCTTTCCCAAGGTATTGAAGTCACTTATGTAGATATGACTGATCTGCAAAATGTTAAATCAGCGAAAACTGATAAGACCAAAATGATTTTTGTAGAAACTCCCACCAATCCATTGTTAAGGGTAGTTGATTTATCTGCTATTGCAGAATTTGCAAAGACTGAAGGAATTCTAAGTGTTTGTGATAATACTTTTGCTTCCCCTTACGTTCAGCAGCCTTTAAATCATGGTATCGATATTGTGCTGCATTCCGCGACGAAGTATTTAGGCGGTCATTCCGACTTAATTGCTGGAGCTTTGGTAATTGGAAAGAAAGATGATGAATTGGTTTCGCGAATGGCTAATATAGTAAATTCTTTGGGACCCATAACCGGTGCCTTTGATAGTTATCTGATTTTAAGGAGTTTAAAAACCTTAGCCGTAAGGATGGAACGACACTCTGAAAACGCCATGGCCATTGCGAAACATTTTGAAAATCACAAAGATATTGACGAGGTCATTTACCCTGGATTAAGTAATCATCCACAACATGAATTAGCTGCCAAGCAAATGAATGGTTTTGGCGGGATCATCTCAATGAATATTTCCGGCGGGATGGCCAAATCTAAAACTTTTTTAGAGAAAACTAAAATTTTTGCGCTCGCTGAAAGCTTGGGCGGAGTAGAAAGCTTAATCGAGCATCCAGCACTTATGACTCATGCGTCTTTACCTAAAGATAGAAGAGAATCCATCGGGATTACCGACGGCTTAGTGAGATTATCCGTTGGACTTGAGTCTTTGGATGATCTGATTCAGGATATCGAACAAGCTCTAAGTTAACTAAGCAAAATTAAAAAAACAAAGTTTATTGCCGTCTAAGTCGTATACGTAAGCGCCATAAAAAGTGCCTGCTCTGGTTCCTGGTTCCCCATCGTCTTTTGCGCCAAGCTCGATTGCTTTGGCATACATTTGATCAACTGCTTCGTGAGATTCAAGTGCGATTGCCTTCATAGTACCATTTCCGTGTGAAGCCGTACCGCCGTCATAAGGAATAGCAATAGCTAAAATGACTGATGACCCATCTTCCGACATCCACATTGTAATGCGATCATTTGCCGGAAATTTGATTGCATTCATTTGTGCCAACAAACCGTCATAAAACGTTTCTGCGGCCTCCTTATTATTTGTGCCGATAGTTGAATATCCTTGCATTTTAGCGCTCATGTTTTTCTCCTTATATTTTTGTTAAAAAATCAATCATGTGGCTGGTAACCAATTCAGGGCTTTCTTGTTGTGTCCAATGTCCAATGCCCTCGATGATTTCGACTTTGCGTAAATCGTCATAATTTTTGGTGAAAGCTTCAAGAATGTCCTCTTGAGAAGCACTTTCATCTCTGGCAAAAAAGTTTACTGGATCCAAAGTTCCAGTGATAAAGCATGCTGGTAATGGATAAGACATATTTTTAAATTCTTGTAGATCTTCAAAATCAATATCTTGGGCTCGGTATCTATTAAAAGGTCCACGGAAGCCGCTTTGTTCAAATTCTTTGATGAAATAATTCATATCTTCTTGGGAAAGCCAATTGGGATAAGTTTCAAATCTTGGAGAATTTTCCAACATAGTTGAATCTGGAGTCTTTTGATATGCCGGATTGCCAATATTTTCTAACATGAATTGCATTCCTCTACCATCACCGCTGAAATAGGTAATTTCTAGAGCTTGACGAACATCGGCTTCAAACTCTGCTTCTGCGACGCCCTCTTCTTGTATGTACAATTGATAGAAAAACTTGTCTTTATAAAGTTCTCTAAATAATTGAATCAAAGATTTTTCACCAACCGGAGTGTAAGGTACCGAAAGCGCGCCAACTGCCTTGATTGTATCTTGATATAAAAGCCCAGTGGTCCAAACAATCGGTCCTCCCCAATCATGACCGAAAAGATAAGCTTCTTTGTAACCTAATGAATCAATTACGCCAGCAATATCAGCGGCTATATTTTTTAAAGAATATTCGGCAATATCATGGGGTTTGTCTGAGCCGCCATAACCACGCACATCTATTGCAGCAACCTTGAATCCTGCTTTAGTTAAAGGTTCTATTTGATGGCGCCAGCTGTACCAGCTTTCAGGCCAACCGTGAACCAAAACCACTAAAGGTCCATCGCCTTCTACCACGGCTCTAATTTTAAGATTATTACCATCCAACAGTTGAAAATTCATAGGTTATAATAATGTCAGTTTTTTTTAACCATGGCTACATTAAAAGCAGCAATCATTCCTGTGACTCCCTTACAGCAGAATTCCTGTGTCATTTGGAAGGAATCATCCAAAATTGCTGCAGTAACCGATCCCGGGGGTGATTTATCTTTGATTGAAAATTTCATTGCTGAACAAGGTCTTACTCTTTCAAAAGTATTTATAACTCATGGACATTTGGATCATGCCGGCGGAGCATTTGAATTGGCACAAAAATACAATATTGAAATTGAAGGGCCTCATAAAGATGATGGCTTTCTGATAAGCGCCTTAGAAGAACAAGGTAAACGTTACGGTTTGGATACAGCCAAAAATTTTGAGCCTAATCGTTGGTTAACCGACGGTGATCAGATTGAAATAGATGGGGAAAAACTCGATGTCTACCATTGCCCAGGTCATACGCCAGGCCATGTGGTTTTCCATCATCCAGAATCTAAGCTCGCCATTGTTGGAGACGTCCTTTTTCAAGGCTCAATTGGTAGGACGGACTTACCCAGAGGTAATACTCAAGACTTGTTAGATGCTATCAGAGATAAACTGTGGCCTTTAGGAAATGATGTGACTTTTGTACCAGGCCATGGACCGGTTTCTACATTTGGGCAGGAAAGACTAACCAATCCTTATGTTGCCGATCAGTTGTTCAAATAAAAAAGTTTAATGCTGGAGCGGGCAGCGGGAATCGAACCCGCATCGTCAGCTTGGAAGGCTGAAGTAATAGCCATTATACCATGCCCGCAATTCTCAAAACGAAGGGTGATTATACATCTCAAATAGTTAATTGTTATCAGGATTTTTATATCCTCAAAAGAACTTACAAAGCCTGTTTAAAAAACTCTGCTTTTAAGTCTTCGACATTACTTAGATTTTCTAAATCTTTAAAAGTAGTCTTATTAACTATTTCTATTAACTCATTATCTGTCTCGCCAACGATACAAGGTAACTGAAAATTTCTTTCTTGAATTTTCATAGGAAGTTCGTTGCGATGTAATACTGCCACTTGGTATTTTGACTTTAGTTCTTTAATAAATTTTAACCACTCTAATCTAACAAAAAGTTTCCCATGGGAAATATCACATAACTCGCAGGCATTCCCCTTTTTTAAGATGTTTTTATTTATCCAATATTTAATCTCATTCAATATTCCACCATCTGCATCATAAATAAAATAGATATACTTGAATTGCGTCATTGAAAACCTTTAGGAAAATAATTGAGGATTGCTAAGAAGATATATAAGCCCACCAATTCCAAATAGCGTCATGGCAATTCCCCCAGTAAACATACTCAGTTTAGTACCTAAAGAAATCTCCATTTTAGCCTTTGTATTAAAATAATCTTTGTAATCATCTTTAATGCGAAGCAAGCCAACAACAATAAATATAATCCAAAGGACCACCATAAAATCATAACCACCCATAAATAAATTATAATCCATCTATGGATCAAGTAATTATTATAGTTTTGTTAGCAACGCTCTTTGCTATTTGCTTTGGTGCGGTAGAAATCTACATCAGACTGAATGATAAAAAGACTGTATGGCTTTGGACAGAAATTGTATCCGTTGCTTTAATGTTGTTTTTTGGCTCTTTGGCTATTGGTTTTTTAACCTTCTTGGGCTTGGATTTGCTTAACGGCTTGCTTTAAAAAAATCTGTTTCGGATATTATTGATAAAAATGTCTACCAGATAAGACCCAGCGCGAAACAGTCAACACCCAAAAAGACCAGAAGAAAAATCTGATTAGAGGTACAAAATCCTCGGGAATATTTTGTTCAAAACCAAAAGGCAAAAGTATTGCCCACTCAAAGAGGCTATTAAGAAAAACAATAAAGGATATATTTTCTGCTCCAAAAAGAAAGGTCATTAAATACAAAAATGGAACAAAACTTACCCAAACAATTGCAACCAAACGCAGATACCATTTAGTTAAAAAATCTAATCTATCTAACATACAATAATTATAAGACTAATCTTCTTCCTCAGAAGAATTATCAAATTTATTCGTCAATAAAAACTTTCTTGCGGGATTGATCATTAAATTTGCTCTACTCATGAAGTCTCTGTTGGCTAAAAAAGGTATCTTATTTCTTTGATCAAGCGAAACTTCTTGTTCTTAAAGCATTTTCAGTCATTACAAAGATTTATTAAAAATTTCGTTTTTACGGCGATTGTGGGCTTCTCGTAGTAAAAAAAATACCAACACGGTAAGAAATAAAGAAAGAATTTGTACCCAACTAAAATAATTATTAAACAGACTAATGATTTGCGTAATCATGAAAAAGAAGATGATAATTAAAATTGGCCAAACCGTAGAGGTAGGATTTCTGCCAGAAAAATAGCGATAAATAAAATAACAAATAGTCAGATAAAAAGCGGGTATAAGCGTTCGTAAGCGCCACTCTGCCATTTGCTCAGTAGTCCAGCTTGACCCAGGAATGACCAAAATGGACTCGGGGAAAAAAATCATAAAAAAAGACATGCTGCTGAAAAAAGCAAACATCAATCCCAATGAATATCTAATCATTCTAGTCATTGTCTCTCCCTTACAAGAGAATTATACCTAAAAGAGTTGAAAAATTGATTAAATGACGTTTGGAATGACCGCTTTTCGTTCTTTGGGATAATCGGGAAACTTATTTTTGTACCAATTGTGATTGGAAATGGCACGAGGAAATAAGTTGCACACAGTCCACAAAAAGAACACCAATCCAGCCCAACTCCAAGTCATGATTGCCCAACCCAGCCATTCAATAAATTCTCCCAAGTAGTTGGGGTTACTGACTTTATTAAATAAAAAACCTTCTGGAATGTGATAACCATCACCTTTTTCTTTTCGCAAATTGATCATGATTTCATCGGATCTGACATTAATGTAAAAACCGCTAAAAAAGACGAATAGGCCTAAAAAGAAAGGAATGGTAGGAATCCAACCGTAAGAGTAGTCACTCAATAGGAAAATCCAAGTGCCTTGGAAAAAAACATTTACAAAATTAAAACCAATGGCAGAGAACACCACCATCAAAGGCATCTTTTTATCGGTCGACTGCGCGCGCATGGGCCAAATGAAACTGCGATTAAAATAATGTCCACAATACAAAACTGTAAAAATTACATGTACCGGATTGGTGTAGTCACCTGCAACGATGAAAAAAATCAGCATCAAGAAAAAAGCCGGGCATTCTTCTATGATCCAACCGGCTTTGGCTGATATTTCAGGTCCCCAGCCTTTGGAGACGTGTTTTCCGTATGGTGCGGTTTGAAAAAACAAATAAACAAAAGCAATTAAACCAATGGCAAGCCAAGCAATGAGTAAATAATTAAAGGTAGTATGGGTAATAAAGGTCATAAACCTTCATTTTCTTCGGTCACCACGTGATCATTAGCATCGATATTATCAAAGAGATTTTCTCTCGCATCGCGACTCATGACATCTACAATGATACCTATAACCATATTGAGTAATACGACTGAGGTAACCAAAATAAAACTGATGAAGTAAATCCAAGAATAAGGGTGTACTTCAAAGACGTTACTCATTATGGCTGCCCAGTCATCATATGTTGCAACCTGAGCTAGCGTTAGAGCTGCAATTCCAATATTACGCCAGTGCTCAGGATCGGTTTCACTGAAAATCAAAGTACCAATAGCAGCCCATATATAAATGACAATGAACATTAATAAGGCAATAAAAGCTACACGTGGCATGGATTTGAAAAGGGACTCAACGATGTGACGAAAAGCCGGAACGACTGTAATTATCCTAAGTACTCTAACTATTCTCAGCAAACGAGCTACAAAAGCACTTTCCGCCCCATCAACAGGAACCAGACTTACTAAAACAATAATTAGATCAAAAATATTCCAGCCGTTTTTAAAAAAGCGAATCGGGTGATTAACTTCTGCGAAAATACGTATCAGAATTTCTATTAAAAAGAAGACTGTTATAGCGTAATCAAAGTAATCCAAGATTAAGATATATTCGTTGGGAATATTATAAGAACTTGCGCCGGCATAGATTGCTGAAGCAACAATTACCGCTATCACAAGCCCAGTAAAAAACTTACTGTCCCTAATAGAGAGAAAAAATTCTATGAAGTTACGCATTGAAGGAGAGATGATACTTATAACCTAGTTTAAGCTCAAGCATAATTATTCAGATAGGATTGAAATTCCTTCTGCCATATAAATTGAACTTAAGTTTTCCACCGAATAAATAAACTGAGCCCCCATTTCAACATTGCCCTTTATGCCATATAAAGACCCTTTTGCTCCTGAACATATGCTTGCAGAGGAAGAATCAGAGCAAGAAAAATCACTTATAAAGTTAGCATCTGAACTAGATAAGTTAAAAGAAGTGCTCCAATTTTTTACTGCTTCATTGGCACTTGCCTTGTCAGCTTCAGAGATATTTAAGATTCCAGACCAACCTCCGGCTGAATTAAAGTTAATATTCCCAGATGCTTTACCAGAGGCAATATATCTGTGTGAAGCATCATTCAAGCGAGTAAAAACATTAAATATCGCGGCACCACTTAAGGTTGCTTGATAATTTTTAGGCAAATCAGATTGTTCAATTAAATCTCCTGCAAACCATGTTCCCATATGAACTGCGGCTGTTTGTTCCCCTTGGCCATCAAACAGACCGTTATAAAGATTATCTGCAATATCATTTGTTGCCAAAGCCCAAAATCCCCAACTCATATAGTCTAAATCTGGTATTAATGCATTTTGAACAAAATCTTCATCGGGGTTATCTATTGTTTCCCAAGTGATTAGTGCACCTGTTGTATCACTACTTTTTTGAGAAACTAGATTGTCGGACAGTGTTGTATTTTCAGCTCTTACAACTTTATTCTGGTCTTTAACTATTGCTCCAAAAACTTTTTTATTCAAATAAGCTGATTGTGCAAAGTCTTTATTTAAATTATTATCTTCATCGTCACCAAACTGAATTTGAAAATGCCCCTCTCCAAGCGGAATCAATGATTGATTGTTTTGATTTCCGTAAGAAAAAGGTATTAATGATGCATTGGTGCCTGTTCTATACCAAGCATTTTGAAAGTTTGTATTTGAAGATACAAAGGGTAATTTATAAAATTGAGAATCAGTGGATGTAATTTTTACTCTGTCATTATCTTCATCAAAATCTACTGATATAGAACCTTCAATCATTTGAGGATATTTGTCATCAACATTAAAAAGTCCATTTAGGTAACCGGTCCAATTACTGTCAGTTGATAAAGATTGCGATCTCCAGCTATTAGTGTTTCCTTCTAGGGATGTGCTTGCGACACTGTTTCCACTGGCATCGATTTGTTTTTGCATTGTAATTCCTTGATTAAAAGTACTTACCTGATAATTTTTATAGTCTGGACTTTCTGCATAGTTATCAGCCATGGCATACATAACACCAAGGTCCATACTTCCACTTTTATCAACATTAGATTGATCTCTGTAAGGGTCTGAAGTTGTAATCATTGCTCCTAATGGAACATTCCAGTGATTGCTA
>CENJ01008105.1_pt1 | contig 12413 bp, 11 predicted proteins | sample 356161 | NCBI WGS metagenome assembly CENJ01 (sample SAMEA2619531, study PRJEB7988) | marine metagenome | biome: marine biome (ENVO:00000447); feature: surface water layer (ENVO:00002042); material: "saline water (ENVO:00002010), including plankton (ENVO:xxxxxxxx)" | depth 5 m
TGTCCAGTTTAATAATCAAGATTGATACTTTTTTTTCATATTCAGTGAGCTATATCCATTATACTGGAGAATAAAAATGAAAACAAAAATTATATGTTTGGCAACAATAGCTTTTATCACACTTCCTGTTTTTGCACATGAAGGTGTAAAAAATGATGCTGTGAAGCAGCGCATGCAGTTGATGACGCTAATTAAAAATACGATGGCAGAAATTGGTGCAATGGCACGTGGATTGGACCCATTTACCGAAGAAAGTGCAGCAAATGCAAAGCAAACACTATTGCTAGCCGCGGCAGATATTGAAGCTAAATTTAAATTAAATGAAACTGACCCACTATCAGAAGGTTCTCCAGCTATTTGGGAAAATTGGGAAGATTTTGTCGAAAAGGCTGATGATTTTGCATTTATGATTGAGGGTCTTGAAACGACTTCTGCAGAAACTCTAGCTGCCGGCCTTGGAAATATAGGCCAATCTTGCGGGTCGTGTCACAAAACTTACAGGGTAAAGAAATAGAGCGTTCATAATTTTGTTTTGTTAAATGTCAATTCACATGAACTTCCTTTCATACCTAACATAGCGTTTTAACACACGCAGTTATATTCATTGCAAAATTCCTCTGACTGTGCAGGATATTCCTACTAAATGGAGGAAACTATGAAAACTCGTGCTGCGGTAGCTGTAGAAGCTGGAAAACCATTGGAAGTAATGGAGGTTAATCTAGAAGGGCCGAAAAATGGTGAAGTATTAGTAGAGATAAAAGCTACTGGTATATGCCACACTGATGAATTTACTTTGTCTGGTGCCGATCCAGAAGGTTTGTTTCCTGCTATTTTAGGACATGAGGGAGCTGGCATCGTAGTAGAGGTTGGGCCTGATGTTGTGGATCTTAAAGTTGGGGATCATGTAATCCCACTTTACACTCCAGAGTGCCGGCAGTGTGAATATTGTCTCCATCCTAAAACAAATCTTTGCCAAGCCATAAGGGAAACTCAAGGGCGGGGCGTAATGCCAGATGGGACTAGCCGGTTTAGTATGTTAGATGGCACGCCAATTCTTCACTATATGGGATGTTCCACATTTTCTAATTTTACAGTTTTACCTGAAATTGCATTAGCAAAAATTAATCCAGCAGCGCCCTTTGATAAAGTTTGCTATATTGGTTGCGGTGTAACGACAGGAATTGGTGCTGTTATTAATACAGCCAAAGTCGAAATTGGCAGTCGGACCATTGTTTTCGGATTAGGGGGCATAGGTCTTAATGTCATACAAGGACTTAGGTTGGCAGGAGCGGACCAAATTGTAGGTGTAGATTTGAACCCGCAAAAAACGGAAATGGCAAAGAAATTTGGCATGACTGATTATGTAAATCCAAATGAAGTTTCTGATGACTTAGTTCAGCATTTAGTTAGTTTAACAAATGGCGGCGCTGATTATACCTTTGATGCTACTGGTAATGTGTCAGTAATGCGCGCAGCTTTGGAAAGCGCCCACAAAGGGTGGGGTGAGAGTATAATAATTGGCGTAGCCCCAGCGGGAGCTGAAATATCAACTCGTCCATTTCAACTTGTTACAGGTAGAGTATGGAGAGGAACAGCCTTTGGAGGTGCGCGAGGCCGAACAGACGTTCCGAAAATTGTCGACTGGTACATGGAAGGAAAAATCGAGATCGATCCTATGATTACTCATACTTTTGGACTTGACGACATTAACAAAGGTTTTGATTTAATGCATGCTGGAGAAAGCATAAGATCGGTTGTCTTATATTAGTGATAGGTCAGCAATTTCTATACTTAGCTAAAAATATTTGAACTACCCCCTCTGCAACACGTTCAATCTCTGCATCAGTAAATTTTTGCTGAATTCCGAATAGTGCTTTGGTGTAGAGGTCGGCTTTACATAATTCAGTAAACTGATCTGCTGCTAGATAAAGATCTTCTATTTCTAAAAAGCCCTGTTGCTGTGCATATTTAAAATACTCGATGAGTTTAGATTGGCCCATCAAAGGACCATTTTCATAAAAACTTTTCCCTAAAATTGGGAATCGTTCAATTTCGGAAACGCAAATTCGAAAAATTTGTTGTGCTATATCTGAAACCAGCCAGTTAATTGTATAAGCTGCTGCTTGATGTAAAACCTTATCAACACTTTTTGTTTGATCAATTATTTTGAGCGCATTGTCAGCTTGGCTTTCACACTCTGACTTAGCGACCTCAACAAATAAACTCTGTTTGTCTGGAAAGTAACTATAAAGAGTGGCCTTACTTACTTTTGCGGTTTGTGCAATTACATCCATATTTGCCGCTTCAAAACCCTCGCTCAAAAAAATAGATCGAGCGCCTGAAATGACTTGTTGGTATTTCCGTCCCTTATTTATTTTTTCTTCACTCATTACGGGATCCTATCATTTTGCAAGTTTTTGTAAACTTACTAATTACTGGCAATTCGCGCACAATTTGATTAGGTAGTCGAGGACTAAAGCAATAATTTATACATCAACTTGAGAGATTTTCTAATTTTGGTTGACCACTCTAAATTAGATGCTACCCCTTCAATATGATCAGCATTTTCTTACAAACTGCACCTTTTTTTTTAATAGTAGCCATCGGTTACTTTTCCGGAAAATATAAGTTTTTGGGCAAACGTGGAACGGATGCAATAACAAAATTTGTTTTTTATTTTGCCTTATCTGCGATGCTTTTTAGATTTTCCTCGCAACTTGAAATAAGTGAAATTTTTGATTTGAAGTTTGTTGGATGTTATGTAGTTGCCACATCAATTCTTTATCTTGTGGTGATTGTTGTGAGTTATTTTTCGGGAACTAAGTTTGAAACTGCAGTTTTTGATGCACAAATAGCAACGGTTGGGAATACTGGATTTTTAGGGATCCCTCTTCTAGCGACCCTAGTAGGCTCGCAGTCAGTTGGCTATGTTATGATGATCTTAGCAACTGATTTTGCAATTTTTGGTACTCTTATAGTCGTTTTAGTAATGGTTTCGCGTGATCAATCATGGGGTATCAGATTACTGAGGCCCATAGCTAAAGGTTTATTTCAAAACCCAATGATTGTATCTTTTTCTTTGGGAATTTTCTGGGGATATTCAGACTATCAAACGCCTAAATTTTTTAGTGAGTTTCTAGTAATCTTGGGGCAGGCTGCCACTCCGGGTGCGCTATTTGCAATAGGTGCTTCACTTTCTTTTCGAAAGATAGATGATCCAAAATCTGCATTTTGGCTGAGTTTTCTCAAACTCGTTGCCCATCCATTTTTAGTTGGCATTATGGCATTATATTTATTTTATATTGAACCTTATGCAGCGGCGGTTATGGTCATAACGGCCGCCTTGCCAGTGGCTGGTAACACCTTTATGCTGGCCCAACATTACAAAATAGATCCTGAGCGTATTTCTGCTGCTATATTGCTTTCAACATTATTTAGTGCGCTAACGGTTACTTACGCAATTTCTTTTATGATCTAGGTGTGAATAAGGGAATTTACCACCAAAAAAGGGACTTGTATTTAATTAGTAGTAAGAAACGGCAAGAAAAGTTATGGAAATAATTTCTGAAAATAAAATGTTTGAAGGCGTCCAAGGTGTCTATAGGCATAGCTCAAGTACCCTGAAGTGCGAGATGACTTTTGCAGTGTTTATGCCTAGCTTACTCAAAGACAAAAAAACACCAGTTTTGTGGTTTTTATCTGGCCTTACTTGTACGCACGAGAATGCAATGCTGAAGGCTGGAGCTCAAAAGTTTGCACAAGAGCATAATATTGCAGTAATTTTTCCTGATACTTCTCCTAGGGGAACGAATATCCCCGATGATGACGCTTACGACCTTGGTCAGGGTGCTGGATTTTATTTAAATGCAACTCAATCCCCTTGGAAAGAAAATTACAAAATGTGGGATTATCTTGTCCTGGAGTTGCCCAGCTTAATAGAAAAAAACTTTTCTGTGAATACTTCTAAGCAATCGGTTATGGGGCACTCAATGGGTGGACATGGAGCATTATTAATGGCTCTTAGGTTGAATAACCAATTTAAATCAGTTTCAGCATTTGCGCCAATTTGTAATCCAATGAAGTCCGATTGGGGTCGCAAACAATTTTCTGCTTATTTAGGAAGCAATGAAAGTTCATGGGAAAATTATGACGCTAGTGTTATTGCTCAGAAAACCAATTTTTCAGGGCCTATTTTAATTGATACTGGATCAAATGATCAATTTCTCAATTTATTATTGGTAGATAGTCTTTCTAAAGCATTAAAAAAGAGAGGATTGACTGCTAATTTCCGGATGAATGATGGCTATGATCATAGTTATTATTTTATAGCAACCTTCATGGAAGAACATATAAATTTTCATGCCGCGGCGCTCTCCAAAAACTTAACTTAGTCGTATTTCGTAATGTCAATGGATGTAGAATTTATAACATATCGTGAAGGTAATGCTCTGTTGGACTGGCTTGAGCTAGCTGCGGCAATAGAGCAGGGGCACCAAATGTCCAAAGCGGAAGTAAAAGATACCTTTATTTATCGAAAAGAAGACACGCTTTTATCGCGATCTGCATGGATTGATGGGTTAGGACTAGCTGTTAAATCTGCCACAATTTTTCCTCAAAACTCACTTCATTCTGTTCCAAAAATAAATGGTGCAGTAAGCCTCTTTTCTGATAAAACTGGAGTATTAGAGGCAATTCTAGATTTCCATCTTGTCACAAAATGGAAAACAGCTGGTGATAGTATTACAGCAGCGCTTCGGCTGGCAAAACCTGGGAGCAAAAATATCCTCATAGTTGGCGCTGGAACCGTGGGACACAGTCTTCTTGAGGCATATTCTTCTGCCTTTCCGAATGCTTCTTTCCAGGTGTGGAATCGTACCCACGAAAGAGCGTTATCTATGACTAGTGGCAGGAGTAATGCACTGGCCGTAGAAGATTTGGAGGCCAGTGTCAGAAGTGCTGACATCATATCCTGTGCCACAATGTCGAAACAATCAATTATCAAGGGTAAGTGGCTCAGGCCTGGCCAGCATCTTGATTTAATTGGAGCCTACCGACCTGATATGAGAGAGGTCGATGATTTATCGCTGTGCCGCAGCAAAATATTTGTTGACAGCTACGATACTACAATAGAACACATCGGCGAACTGAAAATTCCATTGAAGGCAAAAGTTATTTCTAGAGCAGATATTTTGGCAGACTTTTATCAAATAAACAAATTTACACGTGAATCAGATGATGAAATTACAATTTTTAAAAATGGTGGTGGTGCGCATTTGGATCTTATGGTTGCCAAATACATTTTAACTGCTTGGCAAAAAAATAACTCCCTTGAAACTTGAATGATTTTTAGATTCTAAGCAATCTATACCTCTAAACCCAAGATTTTTGCCGCTCTTCTATGGGCAAATGTACAAGAGCACTAAATGCACCGACTGCAATCCCAATCCACCATACTAGATTATAATTTCCATATGCATCATAAAGCCTACCTCCAAGCCAGATTCCCATGAAGCCTCCGAGTTGATGCGAAAAAAATACGATACCATAGAGGGTACCCATATAGCGAAGCCCATAGATTTGTGCAATAAGTCCGCTTGTTAGTGGGACTGTAGCAAGCCACAAAGCGCCCATTAGGAGGGAAAATAGTATTACCGAAATCGGTGTTATAGGCGCCAATATAAATACTGCACATACTAAAGTGCGCCCAAAATAGATTAACGATAAAAGGTATTTTTTGGAATATGTCTTGCCCAGGTATCCTGCGCCTAAGGTGCCAGCGATATTAGCGAGGCCAATCAGTGAAATGGATATAGCTCCCAAGGCGGAGGTTGAAGTTACACCTAAATTATAAATCCCTGATCCAGGTAGTATTGGGTTACACATTTCAGTCACAAAAGCTGGAAAGTGTGCAGTAAGAAAACCTAATTGGTAACCACAACTAAAAAACCCTAGAAATATCATAGAGTAACTTGGGTCCACTACAGCTTTTCCAACTAAGTCTCTCATATTTTGTGTTGCGTTTCTATGATTGATCGCAATGGGAACTCGCATAAAAGGAAGCAAAAGTAGAGTTGATAAAATAGTAATAGCAAATATTATAAAAACCGATTGCCATGGCATATAATTTAAAAGTAATTCACCAATAGGCGCACCGATTACTTGTCCGGCACTTCCTGAAGCAGTCGCAATTGCCAGTGACATAGATCTATTTTTTTCTGAACTAGCTCGTCCAACAACGGCCAGGATTACCCCAAAGCCAGTACCGGCAACACCAAAACCAACCAAAATTTCATAAATTTGATGAGCCTGAGGTGTCATCGCTGCTGATGATAATAAAAGTCCACTTGCATATGTAAACCCTCCCATAATTATCGCGCGACGATCGCCAATTTTTTCTGCTATCGCACTAAAGATTGGTTGACCAATACCCCAAGCAAGGTTCTGAAGGGCTATTGCTAAGGAAAACTCAGACCTCAGCCAATTGAATTCTTCAGCAATTGGGATCTGGAATACACCAAAAGAGGATCGTATTGCGAAGCTTACCAGTATTATTACGCAACCAACAATTAACACAGATGTAAATATTGAATTTTTGGCTATCATATTGAGCTTTCTAGAAGTAACTCTGGAGATAAATAGTGTAAATTTATACTTTGTCCCTTGCGATAATTATTAGCTTTAGTAAACCCAGATAATGAAGTCACTTGTTGATACATACAAACAAAACGTAAGCTTGGGTAAAATCCAAAGAGAAAAGGAGCAAGAACGGCTTGTAATTAAGTTTGATACATTACGGATCGCAGTAGAGCAAAACCGAAAAAAAAATTTGTTTTTCAAGTCAGCACTTATACCAAAAGGTATATACCTATGGGGAGGCGTAGGTTGTGGGAAATCCATGATAATGGACATGTTCGTAGAGTCTCTTACCGTTGGAGTTAGGCGCTTACATTTCCACTCTTTTATGCAAGAGGTTCAATCATCATTGAATTTAGCCAGACAAAATAAAGTAAAAGATGCATTAGTACCAGTAGTTAAGAAAATCACTAATGAAGTAAAAGTATTAGCGCTGGATGAGCTGCAAATCAAAGATATTGCGGATGCTATGATTGTTGGAAGACTATTCGAAGCTCTCATGAAAAAAGGGATTACGGTAGTAATTACGTCAAATAGACCTCCGATCGATTTATATAAAAATGGATTGAATAGAGATTTATTTCTGCCTTTTATCAGACTTATTGAGGCAAAATTTGATGTTCTAGAAGTATGCGGTGTAAAGGATTACCGGCAATCCTTGATTTCTAGTGATCAGGTTTATTTTTATCCCCTCAATCTAGAGAGTGCAAAGCGAATGGATATACTATGGGCCACTCTTACAGGAAACTCATTCGACGATTTTATTCTGTCATTAAAAGGTAGAGAGATCAGATTTCCATTTTATAAGGATGGCGTCGGTAGATTTGATTTTTTTGAAATTTGTGGGCAAATGTTGGGTCCGGGAGATTATTTGGCAATTGTTGATGCCGTAAGAGTTCTTATGGTTGATAATATTCCTCAGCTTAGCCGTTCAAACTTCAATGAGGCAAAGCGTTTTGTTACTCTCATTGATGCAGCCTATGAGGCAAAAATAAGTTTAATATGCTCTGCAGCTACAGAACCGGAAATGCTTTATTCTGAGGGTGAGGGTTCCTTTGAGTTCGAGCGAACAGCCAGTCGCTTGAAAGAAATGCAGTCAAAAAACTGGCTTAACGTGATTTGAATTACTCCCCCAAAGATAATTTGCCTGTATGATGCCCATGTTTTGGGAGAGTAATTTTTAAAAAATGGATTTGGTCCTTTTATTTTTCATAGGTACTAATACCAGCTAGGAAATTTTCATTAACCCATGCGAATCATTAAACATGAAGTATACGAATCAGTCAAGGTATGTGATTCGGTCATTTTATTTCATATTCTTGTAGTATGAGTACGTGACCTGCCAAATATAAAGAACCACATATTATTATTCGCGGTTTTTCTGTATCTTTCGTAATCATTTCTAGTGCTAGTTCTACAGTATCGGAAAAATCAGACTCGATACCAACATTAGTTGCTTCTTGTGATGTTTCATGGCCGGTTAAAGAATTAGTTTCTCCAGGAATCGAAATGCCAAATAACTTAGCAATTTGAGGTGCCAAAGGCTTCAAAAAGCCTTTTACATCTTTGGTGTTTAACATACCACATATTGCATAAGTAGGGCGAGGTTCTAGTTTTGAAAAATGGGTAGCTATCGCTTCTCCTGCTGCAGGATTGTGCCCCCCGTCAAGCCAGATTTCTGCTGATGGAAAACGCTTGTTGAGCACTCCATCTTTGAGTTTTTGCATTCTGGCAGGCCAGTATGCTTTGGTCGCTACTTCGTCTAAACTGCCTGATTGTCCGTTATTTAGCAGTCTCAAAGATTGAAGTGCGCAACCAGCGTTAATTATTTGGTGGTCGCCTTTTAAAGTTGGATAAGGGATGTCTATTAATCCTTTATTATCTTGATAGATTAACCTGTTTCTTTCTTCCCACGCTAGCCATTCTTTTCCATAGGAATAAATTGGGGCGTTTAACTCAATTGCTCTATCTTTTATGATCTTAAAGGCCTGTTCATTTTGTAAACTGACAATAACTGGTGTGTTCTCTTTAATTATTCCAGCCTTTTCCCAAGCTATCTTTTCTATTGTATTGCCAAGAAATTGTTCATGATCAAAAGATATTGGTGTTATGACTGCTAACTTGGGTTTTTCAATTACATTAGTTGCGTCCAAACGTCCCCCAAGTCCTACTTCCAAAAGTGTGTAGTCGGCTTCATATCGGCTCATTGCTAAAATCGCAGCACATGTCGTGATTTCAAAATAGGTGATTTCTTTGCTAGCATTTGCTTCATAACATTCATCCAAAAGAGCAGATAACTCATTTTCGGTAATTAACTTGCCGGCCAATCTAATTCGCTCGTTGAAACTTATTAAATGTGGTGAGGTATAAGTATGAACCCGTCTACCAGAGCTTTCTAAACCAGAGCGGATCATTGCTAAGGTACTACCTTTACCGTTCGTTCCTGCGATATGGACAACTGGTGGTAATTTTTTTTGTGGATTGTTCAAAGCTTCTAGCAAGTTTACAACCCTATCTAAGGTTAAATCAATAACCTTTGGGTGAAGATCCATCATTCTTTTCAAGATCTTGTCAGAACTTTTAGATTTCATTTAGATTTTTTCTTCGATTTCTTCCGAGGAACTATCTTGTGAAGGTTTCGGTAGGTCTCCTACTACTACTGGACCAAGACCAAGAAGTATTCGCGTAATTTTTATTAGTGTATTTCTTATTTCCGTTCGAGGAGTTACTAGGTCGAGCATCCCGTGATCGAGCAGATATTCAGCTCTTTGAAAACCTTCTGGCAGTTTTTCTCGAATGGTTTGTTCGATTACTCTCGGCCCAGCAAAACAAATTAGCGCGTTCGGCTCAGAAATCTGAACGTCACCTAACATTGCATAAGACGCGGTTACCCCGCCGGTAGTTGGATGAGTTAGAATTACGATATATGGTAGTTTTGCTTCTTTCAATAATTGTATTGCAACAGTTGTTCTGGGCATTTGCATCAGGCTCAATATTCCTTCTTGCATTCGGGCGCCGCCTGCTGCCGAGAAGAGTATCAATGGGCGATTTAATTCAACAGCCCGCTGGGCAGCAGTAATTATTGCGTTACCTACATACATACCCATTGAACCTCCCATAAAAGAGAAATCTTGAGCGGCTGCCACTATTGGAGTTCTACCAATCTCCCCTTCTGCAACTAACATTGCTTCTTTTTCAGAGCTCTTTTTCTGCGCTGCTTTCATCCGATCTGGATATTTTTTTTGATCTTTAAATTGCAGCGGATCTGTAATAGGTTTTGGGACATCTATTTCAACAAAAACGCCTCCATCAAACAGATTTTTGAAACGTGCGCGTGGCGATATTGGCATATGGTGGCCACACTCAATACAGACATTTAGATTATCCTGTAGTTCCCTGTGAAAAAGCATTGTTCCACACTCATCACATTTCGACCAAAGATTTTCTGGCACTTCGCGACGAGAAAAGATAGAATTGATACGGGGTCGGACATAATTTGATATCCAGTTCATTTCACATTCCTAAACACAGTGCACTTAGACTACTTAATAAAATGTTGGATCCTAAAATGCAATCGATTCAACTCCTTGGAAAGTAAATTAACAACGATATCAAACTTTTTTTTGATATGAATTCCAATGTTAGAAAAGGATTGGTAAACTGTGTTTGGCTATATAAATTATGTGCAAGCACAGAACATATTTGTGTGCAAAATTTTAAAACGGCAAAAAATGAAAAAAATAATCATTATTTACAAAATTCAGATTATAATAGCTTGTTTTTTCCTAGCCTCTTGCAGTGAACTTGGTTCATTCTTCCCGAAAACCGTAGATGTGCCCTTTGACAGAAATGTAGTAAACTTAAAGAACGGTGCAGTTGGTTTCCCACCGGAAGGATATTGTGTTGGTCCTACTAAAAATAACCTTAACACTGGAAATGTGATCTACACAGCGTGCCAAATGACAAAGGGTCGAGGAATTGTTAGCATAAGCTATGCTCCAATGGAAATTGGTGATGTAGAAAAAATCACGCGCTCGTATTTAGCAAATGGCCAAAAATTAATCAAAGCGGATTATTTTAATGGTTATGATCTGGTAAAAGTAGAAAATAGTCAGTTTTCTGTTAATTCGGTACAAAATACCGTTTGGCGGACAGCAAAAAACGAAAAAGGTTACTTGGTTTTAGCTCAATATTTCTCGCCCAGCACGAAAAATGTTTCTGATCTTCATCAGCTGGAAGTTTTAACTGCGTCAGTAGATAGTTTCACTCCTCCAGATAATCTGCCAAGTGGTAACTTGTCTGACTTAGATCCAACTAGTGGAGATAAAATAGCAATTAATAGTGGTAAGCCAAAGATGAGACCTGAGATGACAATTCACAAATTTTCTGCCTCAAGAGTACGTCCGAAGTTAAGGCCATAATTTTTATCTTAACGTTGCGTACCCAATGACAACCTGCTCTTCACAAGCTATTTGTGCAATTGAAGGAGTTTATATGAGCAACAAATATCCAAACATGTTCAGGCCTCTTGATTTAGGCTTTATGACTTTAAAAAATAGAGTAATTATGGGCTCAATGCATACTAATTTGGAGGAAACGAAGAATTGGAGCAGAATAGCTGACTTTTATTCGGAGCGAGCTAAAGGTGGTGTTGCGCTTATTGTGACAGGAGGTATTGCTCCTAACAAGGAGGGTGCAGTATTCAAGGGTGCAGCTGCAATGTTGGACCAAGCGGATGCGGATAATCACAGAATTGTCACTGATGCAGTTCATGAAAATGGTGGTAAAATAGTCATGCAAATCTTGCATGCTGGTAGATACGCTTACAGCCCTGACTGCGTAGCTCCATCAGCTATTAAATCTCCAATCTCTCCTTTTATTCCAGTCTCTTTGGATAACGAAGGTATAGCGAAACAAATTGATGATTTTGTACAATGTGCCTGTTTAGCTAAATCTGCCGGTTATGATGGCATCGAAATAATGGGGTCTGAGGGATATTTTATTAATCAGTTTTTGGTAGAGCATACTAATAAACGAGACGACTCATGGGGCGGTTCATATGAAAATAGAATGCGTTTACCCATACTAATCGCTGAGAAAATTAGATCTGCAGTAGGAAAAAATTTTCTATTAATATTCCGCCTTTCGATGATTGATTTAATTCCAAATGGTTCATCGCATGACGAGGTAATAGCTTTGGCAAAAGAGCTCGAGACTGCTGGTATCAACATTATAAATACTGGCATAGGATGGCATGAAGCTCGGATACCAACAATTGCAACGTCAGTTCCCCCGGCAGCATTTACATGGGTTACAAAAAAGTTAATGGGAAAAATTAAAATTCCGTTGATTACATCGAACAGGATTAATACTCCAGAAAAAGTTGAAGAAGTATTAAAATTAAAGTGTGCTGATCTTGTAAGCATGGCTCGGCCATTTTTAGCTGATCCAGATTTTGTAAACAAAGCAAGCCAAGAAAAGAGCCATTTGATAGCGCCTTGCATAGCATGCAATCAAGCTTGTCTTGATCACACTTTCAAAGGACAAATCAGTTCATGCTTGGTTAATCCGAGAGCATGTTTTGAAAGCGAATTAGAGCTTAAGATGGCATCTAATTCTAAAAATATTGGTATTGTGGGTGCTGGTCCAGCAGGTTTGTCTGCTGCAATCACTGCTGCTCAAATAGGTCATATAGTTACTGTTTTTGAAAAAGAACAAGAATTAGGCGGTCAACTTAATTTAGCGAAAATGGTTCCAGGAAAAGAGGAATTCTGGGGGTT
>CENJ01074471.1_pt1 | contig 12411 bp, 9 predicted proteins | sample 356161 | NCBI WGS metagenome assembly CENJ01 (sample SAMEA2619531, study PRJEB7988) | marine metagenome | biome: marine biome (ENVO:00000447); feature: surface water layer (ENVO:00002042); material: "saline water (ENVO:00002010), including plankton (ENVO:xxxxxxxx)" | depth 5 m
GATTTCGGGAAACTAAAGATTTACACCGGAAAGTCAAGACTATTCAGTTTGCCCGCAGATTAGAAATGATAAATCTGCCATATTCAAATCGATAAAACGGCACCGGGCGCGTATATCGGCGCGTATCCGGGTATTGCAGTCGCTCCTCAATACATTTAACGATCTCATGGGTAATAATCGGAAGGTCGAGTTTCAGTGCTTCCTTGAGGCTAATCCAATGTAAGTCAAGTAACTCGCCACTGCCGTTTGTTATGTCGCTTGGTTTATTATGAAGTTCTGAAGCATCGGCCATGAAAAAACGCGTGTCAAAGCGTCTATTCCGCTTTGTTGGGGTGATAGCACGGGCGACATAATCAAGGTTACCTAGGGCCGGTTCAACACCATGTTCCAAAAATGTCCGCCAAACAGGATGCCGCGAGGTAACATCTGATGAAGTCGGTCTTCCCAATACGAGCCCTGTTTCTTCATAGGTTTCTCTGATTGCAGCGAGCGCCAACCCTCGCAGGCGTGCAGGTGTCATATTTTTTTTGGTTTCTGCCCGGAGATGCTTAATGACAGGTGTTCGCATTTTTGATGGCACGATGAGACGGCTATCACAAGGATCAACGCGACCACCCGGAAACACAAATTTATTTGGCATGAACTTATGTTTTGCAGATCGCTTTCCCATCAGCACTTTTGGAGTTTTAGTCTGTCGGTTAACAATAATGAGCGTTGCGGCATCAACCGGACGGATATAGGGCAGGGTAATGTCAGCACGTTCATCAACGCTTTTCTCGATTTTGGTGTCGAGTTCAGAAAGTTGTGTTGTCTTTTGCATGTTTGTCGCCTCTTAGCCGCCTTTAGGTTTTTCTAGCTTCTTTGCTTTGCGACGACCAGCCCTGGAAGAGCTTTTTTTTCTGCCTTTATATGATTTTGACTTCTTTGAGACCGGGCGTGTTTCTTTCTTATCGCCCCCTTGTCTTTTTCCATGGGTGTTTCTTCTGAAGCTTCCACGACGTTGTGTCGTCGCAGTGCCTTCCGCCTCATCATCTATGACGGGTTCCATCAACATGCCGCCGGCAATAGGGTTTGTCTCAAGCAGCCTTACGGCGATAGTTTGGCCAATACGATAAGTTTTGCCGGTTGTGCCACCAGTGAGTGACATGCCGTCTTCATTGGCAAAAAACCGCTCCCGCCCAAGGTAAGACATTGGCGAAAAACCCTCTGCCCCAGTGTCGTCAAGGCGGATAAACAGCCCCGATTTTGTGACGCCAGTGATATGCCCTGCAAATTCATTACCAATGCGGGTGGACATAAAAGCAGATAGATAGCGTTCCTTTGCGCTACGCTCGGCCAGCATTGCGCGCCTTTCTGTTGATGAAATATGAGCAGCCGTTTCATCAAGGTTTTCAATTTGGCTGTCAGGTAAACCGTCAGAACCAAATTTGAGGGCGCGGATTAAGGCGCGGTGCACAATTAAATCTGCATAGCGCCTTATCGGCGAGGTAAAGTGGGCATAGCGCGATAAGTTAAGCCCAAAGTGACCAATGTTTTCAGGGTCATAAACAGCTTGAGATTGAGTTCGTAAAACCGCCTCTTGAACCATAAATCCATATTCCGTCTCGCGCGCACCTTCTAACAGACGGTTAAACAGTCTTGGTATCATGGGCTGACCGAGGTCAATTACCACGCCAAGAGGTTTTACAAAACCGGCGAGCGCGTAAACTTTCTCTTCACTTGGAATATTATGAACCCTGTAAATCAGAGGAGTCTTATGTTTTTCTAGCGTTTCAGCCGCGCAGACATTGGCGCTTACCATCATCTCTTCAATCAGTCGCATGGCTTCAAGTCGTTGCGGCGTGAAAATGTCTTCAATCCGCCCATTATTCATAATGATTTTTCTTTCAGGGATATCAAGGTCAAGTGGCGCACGTTTTTCCCGTGCTTTAGTCATTAATTGATATGCCGCCCAAAGAGGTTTGAGGACGGTTTCATAAACCGGCGTGGCAGTTTCATCAGGTTGGTTATCAAAGCCTGTTTGAGCTTGCTGATAACTCAACCGTGCTGCTGACTTCATAATCGCACGAGAAAATTTATGAGTTTTTTTATTCCCGTTTTTATCAATTGTCATCTTGACGACGAGACAAGGGCGTTCTTCATCAGGGCGCAAGGAGCAGAGATTATTTGAAATCTTCTCCGGCAACATTGGAACCACGCGGTCAGGCAGATAAACGGAATTACCTCTCTTGAGTGCTTCTTTGTCCAGCGGTGTTTCCGGTGGGACGTAAGTCGCTACATCTGCAATAGCGACCCACACCAAATAGCCACCTTCATTGTCGGGGTTATCATCAGGGCAGGCATAAACAGCATCATCATGGTCACGTGCATCCGCAGGGTCAATGGTGATGAGCGGCAGTTCTCTCAAGTCCTGGCGGCCTTCCATACTGAACTGCTTCAGAGCCTCCGATTGCTGAATGACAGCATCGGGAAACTCAATTGGTATACTTTGTTCAGCAATGGCAATCAGGCTGAATGCATCCGGTGCTTCAGGTGAGCCAACGCGTTCGGTCACCTTTACCTGTTGCGGGTGATGTCTTTGGGCCGAACGGACGGCTGATATTTTTTCAGCAACAACAATATCGCCTTCCGCACAATTATCAGGCAATGTGCCGCTAATATTGAAAATATGCCGCGCACGTCTCTCAATTGGTTCTATGTAAGCTGAAATTTTACCTTTTTTATCAGGTTCGAGGTTCCCCTTCAGAATCCCAATAACTTTTTCACTTCCGGCGCGGGTGATAACTTTAATCGTATCTGCCCGATATATGCCCGGTGAGGTTTCATTGAGACGCGCGAGTATCTGGTCACCCATTACAGGCTGTTTACGCTTGGAAAAAATAATAATGTCAGGTGTGTCTTGTTGCTCACCGCGCAAGATAATTTTGCCGTGTAGCGCACCTTCCTCATCGCGGGCGGTAACCTCAACGACACCAACAGCGGGAAGCGTTCCCGCTTTTCTGACGCCATCCTGACGATTACCTTCGATAAGCCCTTCTGCAGTCATTTCTCTGAGAAGTTGCTTCAGATAAATCCGGTCAGAACCTTTAACATTAAAGGCTTTGGCGATGTCGCGCTTTCCGGTTTTGCCTGGGTTTTGGGCGATAAAATCAAGTATATCCTGACGCCCGGGTCTGATTGATTGGCTACACACTTAGTTGTCCTTTATGCATTCCCTGACTTTCGCCCTTATCATCCGGCGCATTATCGTGCCATGCGATACGGAGGGGAAATGACAAAAAGCTTAATCAAACGCCTGCTTAAAAAGCTGGGATTACGATTTCTTTGCTTTTTTCTTACCGGCTCCCGCTTTTGCAGCGCGCGCAACGATAAGCTCCAAAGCACGTTCTAACGTAACAGAGTCGGGTTCTTCGTCTTTAGGAATTGTCGCGTTAATTTTGTTATGCTTGACGTAAGGTCCATAACGCCCATTCATTACATTAACGGGTTTGCCGTCATCTGGATGTTCACCCAGTTCTTTAATCACAGAACTACCGCGTGCAGGGGCTTTGGATTTCTTTTCAGCTATAACGGTTACCGCACGGTTCACACCAATCTCGAAAAGTTCATCAACTGTTTCCAGGCTGGCTGATTGTTTGCCATGTTTCAAATAAGGCCCATAACGTCCAAGATCAGCGGTAATATCATCGCCGGTTTCAGGGTGCTGCCCGACAATACGGGGCAGGGAGAGCAGGCGAAGCGCATAGTCAAGTGTCATATCGGCAGGCTGCATATCTTTTGGCAAGCCGGAACGTTTTGGTTTTTCATTATCCTCGCCCGGGTCACCAAGCTGAATATAAGGCCCGAAGCGTCCGTCCTTGAGGTGAACAGTTAAGCTACTTTCAGGATCGATACCCAGCTCGCGCTCAATATCACCTTCTCTTCCTTCTGCTTGAGCAAAAGGACGTGTGAAGCGACATTCAGGGTATCGCGTGCAGCCTACAAAAGCGCCGAACTTACCTGTTTTCAAGCTCAATTCACCTTCATTACATTTCGGGCAAACGCGTGGATCACCATCTCCTGTATCTTTGAATATATGCGGACCAAGCACCTCGTTCATTTTGTCGAGGATTTGCGTGTTTCTGATTTCCATAGTGGAATCGACACTGGAAGAAAAATTCTCCCAGAATTTTCTCAGCACATCTTTATAATCAAGGTCTCCATTTGAAACTTTATCGAGATCACCTTCCAGCGCCGCTGTAAAATCATATTCAACATATTGATTGAAAAAGCTTTCCAGAAACGAGGTGACGAGACGTCCCTTATCATGTGGATGGAAACGGTTGCGATCCATGAAAACATAATCTCTGTCACGCAGTACGCTTAAAACACTTGCATAGGTGGATGGTCGACCAATGCCCAACTCTTCCATTTTTTTCACTAACGTCGCTTCGCTAAAGCGGGGTGGGGGTTCAGTGAAGTGCTGGTCAGGCGATACTTTTTGTAAATCAAGCAGCATGCCTTCTGTTACCTGAGGTAAAGTTTGTTCTTCTTCTTTATCTGACTTCTCATCATCCTTACCTTCTTCATAAAGTTTCAAAAAACCGGGGAAGGTAATGACAGTGCCGCTGGCGCGTAAGCCTGTTGTTTGAGTTTCATCTGTGATGTCGATGGTTGTACGTTGAACACGTGCATTTTCCATTTGGCTGGCCATTGTACGTTTCCAGATAAGTTCATATAGCTTGGCCTGATCAGCATCTAATGTGGACGCAATGTATTCAGGACGCCTTGCCAGCGATGTTGGACGAATGGCTTCGTGTGCTTCTTGAGCGTTAGCAGCTTTAGTTTGATATTCTCTGGACTTTTCAGGTACATAATCCGGCCCGAAGTCGGCGGTAATAACTTCTCTTGTTTCGGTAACTGCTTCTTGTGCGATTTGCGTACCATCAGTTCTCATATAGGTAATGAGGCCTGTTGCTTCGCCGTCAATCTCAATGCCTTGATAAAGAAGCTGGGCAATTTGCATTGTACGCTTGGCGTTAAAGCCGAGCTTTCTAGCCGCTTCTTGTTGCAAGGTTGACGTTGTAAACGGCGCGGAGGGGTTTCTTTGACCGGGCTTGCTTTCAATGCGATTAACTTTAAAGCTGCCGCTTTCAATTGCATCTTTTGCTTCCATAGCTTCGGCTTCATTGGTGAGGGTAAATTTCTCAACCTTTCCACCTTTTAGAAGATTCAGTCGGGTTGGTAGCTTGTCACCATTTTGCGTATTGAAGTCAGCGGATACCGACCAGTATTCACGTGGGATAAATTTTTCAATTTCCAACTCGCGCTCGCAAATGAGTTTTAACGCTACCGACTGTACACGGCCTGCTGAACGTGCGCCGGGTAGTTTCCGCCATAGCACAGGGGACAGGTTAAACCCGACCAGATAATCAAGCGCACGACGGGCCAGATAAGCATGGACGAGCTTTTCATCCAGTTCTCGTGGATGGTTCATCGCTTCCGTGACGGCGTTGCGCGTAATGGCATTAAACACAACGCGTTGAATTTGTTTGCCGTCTAGAACGCCTTTTTCCCGCATGACTTCCAGAACATGCCAGCTAATAGCTTCACCTTCTCTGTCCGGGTCAGTTGCAAGAATAAGGCGGTCAGATTTTTTAAGATAATCAGCGATTTCATTCAGCCGCTTGCCTGAGGCTGACTGAACCTCCCAGATCATGGAAAATTCTTCATCCGGATCAACTGAGCCGTTTTTTTCAGGTAAATCGCGCACATGCCCGAAGGAGGCAAGGACTTTGTAGTCGTTCCCTAGATACTTATTGATGGTTTTTGCTTTGGCCGGTGACTCGACAATGACAAGGTCCATCAGCTTCTCCAAATCCTCTTAGGCGATTAGGCAAATTAGTTATGAAACGCATAAATGGGTGAAACTGACCAAGATGTCAAATTAGGAATACCAAACACCCTAAAAAATTTTATAATTTTGCATCTTCTGGTTGGTGGATATTATTTCATTACTTGTTCTAAAGTAGAACGAGGCGTGAGTGGTTTTTTAGGTATTTGAGGGCGTGGTAATGGTAAGTATTGTTTTTTCAGGTGTTGTGTATACGGCGGTTTTACTTGGTTGTTATGATGGTGACACATGCACGTTGAGCTTTCAGCAAGCCCCACCTTTTCTGGCGACACAAAAAGTCCGCTTTGTAGATTTTGATACCCCTGAACTAGGAAGTGCAAAATGTGTATCAGAAAAAAAGCTTGCGGAAAGAGCGCGGGACTTAACCCAAGGGTTTATGGAAGAGCAGGGGCTTTTATATACAGACGGCAAACGAGGTAAATATGGCCGTTTACTGGTTTCCGCGCCAGATTTGAGGGATACACTTATTTCCAAAAAACTCGCCCGCGCTTATCGTGGGGGTAAAAGAGACGGTTGGTGCAGTTAATCTTCATATCTTTCGAGCATGCTGACCCCACGAAATGACCTAATCAGCTTTCCGGCAAGTTCCAGTTCCAGCAAAATAATATGCACAACCGACACCGGGAGATCGCTCATGGTAACAAGTTCATCAATGGATGTCGGTGTGGGGCCAAGCAAATCCAAAACCAGTTCTCGGTCAGATTGCTTCAGGTCGCCTTCAAAGTTTTTAAAGATTTTATCTTCCGGCGGCTCTTCAATCATTCTTTCTCTTAAAGGATAAAGTATTTCAACCGCATCGCTGACATTTTGAATCAGGCTTGCCCCGTTTTTTATAAGGTTGTTTGACCCCAGGCACCTTGGGTCTTCCGGTGAACCGGGAACAACAAGGACTTCTCTATTTTGCTCGGCAGCCATTCTGGCAGTGATTAAAGAACCGGAGCCTATAGATGCTTCGGCTATAATGACGCCAATAGATAGTCCCGAGATTATTCTGTTACGACGAGGAAAATGACGGTCATCGGTTTGGTGCCGACGGGGTTTTCTGCAAGAATAAGCCCCTCTTCACAAATGCGATGATAAAGCTCCGTGTTTTCCTTGGGATATATATTGTCAACCCCACCTGCAAGAATGGCAATTGTGCCATGTTCAATTGCAGCTTGATGAGCAATGGTATCAATACCGCGCGCCATTCCGGACACAATACAATAGTCACGTTCAGCAAGACCGCCTGAAAGTTTGCGCGCTGTTTTAAGCCCTGCTGCAGAAGCGTTTCTGGCACCGACAATGGCAACGCAAGTCTTTTCCAGTAATTGGATGTTTCCGAGATAGGTAAGGACAGGGGGCGCGTCGGGGATATGAGATTGGTGGAGTGGATAATTAGCATCGCCTGAAATCAGCAATTCCCCTCCTGCTTTTTTAACCTCTTTCAACTCTTTATCGGCATCGCTTTGTGAAAAAATTCTGATTTTACGTTTACCGCCACCTCTGGCGGCAAGTTCCGGCAATGCCTCAAGTGCTTTGCCGGCGGAACCATAAAGCTCAATTAATTGATGATAAGTTATGGGGCCAACATTGGCGCTTCGGATTAATCTTATTGCGTCACGGATGTTTTGTTCACGTTTACTCATGAGCAATTCCAGCGCCCAAATAGGATGCATGAATGCCGCTAAGCATCGCACTGTATGATGGAGGAAACACAGGATTATTCCTTTTTATTATTTAGGTGCTGCCGATTTTAGTTTCTGTACCCTTCCACAGGCGTTGAATGTTTTCAAGGTGCTTGAAAAAAACAATAAATGTCATCACCAGACTTATAAGAGCAATATTTTGCGCGTCCGGTTGTAGATAAAAAATAATAGGGACAGCTAGACTTGCCGTTAATGCCGCAAGTGAAGAGTATCTAAACAGCCATGCCATAACCAGCCATATAAGGGCGAAGCCCGTCACTGCCCAAATTGACAGACCGGCGATCACCCCGATATAGGTCGCGACGCCTTTTCCACCTTTAAACTTCAGCCAGACCGGATAGATATGACCCAGAAATGCTGCCACGCCGATGAAGGTTGCCTCGGTATCTGACAAAAAATGTTTTGCTATCAGGATTGCCGAGACACCTTTGAGCATGTCAGTGAGTAATGTTGCCAGAGCGATTTTTTTATTGCCGGTTCTCAAAACATTGGTTGCGCCAATATTCCCTGAGCCGAGGTTGCGGATATCTTCCATACCGGCAAGGCGGGTGTAAACCAAACCGGAGGGGAATGAACCTATAAGATACCCCATTAGAATAAAAATTAAGATGGTGTCCATCTCAATCATTATTTTCAAAAACGGTTCGACCGGAAACAATTGTTTTCATCACTTTTCCCTGAACCTTACGACCTTCAATAGCCGCATTTCTGGAGCGTGAATGAAGATTGTCTGCATCAACAATCCAAGGCGCATCAATATCTATGAGAGCCAAATCTGCAGGATGACCGATTGTCAGTGCGCCGGCAGAAAGGCCAAGAAGCCGCGCCGGTGTTGTGCTCATGGCATCAATCAACCGGGTGAGTGGGACTTCAATTTCATGATGCAACGTCAATCCGGCGGCGAGGAGTGTCTCTACTCCAATTGAACCAAATTCTGCCTCCCCGAAAGGTCGCCTTTTCGCGTCTTCCCCTTGCGGGTTATGGCCTGAAACAATCACATCAATCGTCCCGTCCGCTATCGCTTCAATCAACGCTTGCCGGTCCTCTTCTGTCCGAAGCGGTGGCATCAATTTGGCGAAAGTTCGATAATTTTCTACATCATTCTGATTAAGCATCAGATGATTGGCTGAAACGCCACAAGTCACAGGCAGGCCTTTATCCTTAGCTTGACGGATAATGTCGATACTTTCCCGCGATGAAATTTGGGCAACGTGATATCTTGCACCGGTGGCCTCAACCAAACGAATATCCCGTTCAAGCATAATGGTTTCGGCAATAACGGGTATGCCAGACAGGCCAAGGCGGATGGCAAGTTCGCCTTCATTCATCACCCCATCACCAACAAGATTGGCATCAATGGCGTGATGAACAATCAGCGCACCAAAATTAGCCGCATAACTCATTGCTTTTTGCATGATGCGGGCATTCATGACGCTCCGGCTACCATCCGTAAAAGCTACAGCACCGGCTTCATGTAACAAGCCGAACTCGTTCATCATCACCCCGTCCAGCCCTTTGGTGATACCTGCCATGGGATGCACATTGACAAGTGCCGTGCCACGTGCACGCCGCGAGATGTAATCAACAAGGGCCGCATCATCAATGACGGGTTGAGTGTCAGGCATCATGATCATGGTTGTGACGCCACCTGCAGCTGCCGCTTGCGAGGCAGTGGCAAGTGTTTCGCGATACTCCTCACCGGGTTCACCGATAAAAACTTGCATATCAACAAGCCCGGGAGTTGTTATCAGCCCCGTGCCGTCAATTATGCTGACGTCCGGGGGAAGGCTTATATTTTTACCACAGGCAATTATGCCTTCATTATCAAATACAATGGCACCAACCTCATCAAGACCGGAGGCGGGATCAAAAAGTCGGGTGTTTGTTATTGCCCGCATTAGGCGGCTCCCCCGTTTTCTGATCCATTAGGCAGATTTTTAGCCAATGCCTCGAGCACTGCCATACGCACCGCGACCCCCATTTCTACCTGCTCGGCAATCAGACTTCTCTCGGGGTCATCGGCAAGAATGCTGTCAATCTCAACGCCTCTGTTCATTGGGCCGGGGTGCATTACGAGTGCGTCTTCCTTAGCGAATTTAAGCTTCTCATAATCCAGTCCATAGAGGTGGAAATATTCTCGCACTGACGGGATATATGCGCCATCCATGCGTTCATTTTGGATGCGAAGCATCATAACAATATCGCAACCATCAAGGCCGGACTTCATATCATGGAAACAATGCACGCCCAGACCTTCAAAACTCTTTGGAAGCATTGTGCGTGGCCCGACAAGATTGACTGTTGCGCCCATGGCTTGCAGAAGGAGAATATTTGAACGGGCAACTCGGGAGTGAACTATGTCACCACATATGGCAACTCTAAGGCCTTGAAGTTTGCCCTTTGCGCGCCGAATAGTCAGCGCGTCCAGCAAGGCCTGAGTCGGGTGTTCGTGTGACCCGTCTCCGGCATTGAGCACTGCGCAGGACACTTTCTGCGACAATAAGCTGACCGCGCCGGAAGATCCGTGTCGGACAACCAGCAAATCAGGATTCATTGCGTTCAGTGTCACAGCAGTGTCGACCAGTGTTTCACCTTTATTTATAGATGAAGCGGAAAGGTTCATATTCATGACATCAGCGCCAAGGCGTTTGCCGGCAAGCTCAAATGAACTTTGGGTGCGAGTTGAACTTTCGAAAAACAAATTAATCTGGGTGCGCCCGCGAAGAATATCATTTTTCTTATCTGCACGTCTATTCAGCTCGACATAGTCGTCGGCAAGATTAAGCAGATAATCAATTTCTAAAGGGGAAAGGCCTTGTATGCCGAGAAGATGTCGGCTGGAGAAGCCCTCAAAGGCTGATGGTTCGGACGTACCAGTCATTAAAGCATGAGTATATACTGTTCTGTAGGAGTCTTGGCAAGAACTTAAAAATTTATTTTAAAAGAAATAAAAGATCTTCAGTTTTATGTTCTTAGGAATATCTGATTGGGTGAGGTGGTTTTTCACGTCAACCCATGGAGAACCTGTGCCGCAGTGAAACTCCCTACGGAAGGCATCATAACAAGGACGCTTTTTCACCTTATTATTAATTTGAAGAATATCATGAGCCTCAAATGTTAGAAAAACATCCTTGGATTTTCTATAATAAAGTGAAAGACCCGTACCCAAATATCTGTTGGCATCATAAAGGTATGATTTAAAGCCGTTATCAAAATGAACGGGAATGGAAATTTTTAAATTTTTTCCGTTCACCAAGGCAATGCCGGTTTTAATGTTCATCTCGGGACGATGATTTTTATAGAACTCGGTTACCTTAAAAGCTTTGCCGTTTATAGCGGTAAAATTTCCACTCCATGGCGTTGAGGTTAAGTGTTCATCTTGAATAATAAGGTAATCAAGTTTAGCGAAAATTTTTATCTGCTGACTGACAACAATGTCTGAGGCATTTACGTGTGTTAATAGGGTGCCTGATAAAAAGCCTGTTAAGACAAGCTTGGTTGACCACTTTTTTATTTTTCTTATTGTTTTCATCATTGATTGTTTTTTTTATTCTGTCGGGAAATAAAGTTGTATCAGTGTCACCTTTCCTCTGGGTGGCATTATCTTGGGGTCACCTTTCCTATAGGTGACATGGCATTAGGTACATTTAATTTGCCATGACCAAAAACTTCATCCACGCCTGTTGCGCCCAAATCGTCTGCCGTTTGCAGGATTACTTGTTTGAGTGCTGGCCCATCCAAGTTAGGGAATTTATGTCGCAAAAGGGTGGCGGCACCGGTCACACGCGGTGTGGAAAAGGATGTGCCTTTGGCATCCCCGGGTTGCCAGACGTTATCATGTGCAACAATGAAATCATTTTTTAATTTACCCGCAACAAATGAATAGCTGGCCATAACATTTTGTCCATCCTCCAGTGCCCCGACGTAAATTACGCGATCCCCTGCATCTGTTTCTGTTTTACGAAGTTCCACCAATGCCCTGGCGGATATTCTGCATTGGTCAATGCCGGTAGAGCATTTCGAGCCACTGTTGCCGGCCGATAAGACAAAAAGCATTTTTTCATCATAGGAATTACTGTCGGCGGCAGGGCGCATCATTTTAAGAAACCCCGGCTGAGTGAGTTGGGTTGTTACATAACCGTCGAAAACATTTTGATCAATTTGCACCCCTACAGACAGTCTTCTGTAAGGATCATAGGCAAAACTGCTGTTTACGATAAAATGAGAACTTGTTTCCAGAGCATCATAGGCGCCCTTTGCTCTATTATCGAGTTCCCTGATGATTTGATTACCTGATCCTGAGAATATAAGAGAAATATTTTGTATTCCTATGTCAGCTTCAGGCGCCATTTGAGCAACAATGGCTCTTGTTGAGTCACCATGGGTAACTACACCGGGTGCGCCTCCGGGAAGTGTCGAGCCAAAAAAATCATCAACAAGGGCAACTTTAACATTTTTACCGGACCAGCCGCTATCCCATAGTGCGGCAACGCCTGTATCTGTTGTAGCAACGGGGAGGGACGTGGTCGGTATTTGTGTTGATGTAGGGCAATAGGTAGCAACAGGTGCTCCCGGTTTTGTGAAATCTATGCTGATAGTACAACTATCGGCAGGACTGGGTCTGGAACCTAGATCCTGAAATTTTTCTAATATACCGCCTGCTTGTCTTAAGTCCCTTAGCCGATTGTCTGCGTTGCTTCTGGTTGAAGGCGTGCCAAGTGAATAATCATATGAGTTGGCACTTGGCTGAGGCGTTGGTTGAGGTTGCGGCATCGGCTGAGGCATCGGTTGGGGCATCGGTTGGGGTTGCGGCATCGGCTGAGGCATTGG
>CENJ01172774.1_pt1 | contig 12394 bp, 4 predicted proteins | sample 356161 | NCBI WGS metagenome assembly CENJ01 (sample SAMEA2619531, study PRJEB7988) | marine metagenome | biome: marine biome (ENVO:00000447); feature: surface water layer (ENVO:00002042); material: "saline water (ENVO:00002010), including plankton (ENVO:xxxxxxxx)" | depth 5 m
TGAAATAACAGATATAGCGGCGGTTTCGGATTTATGTAAAAAAAATGACTTACTTTTTGCGGTAGATAATACTTTTATGAGTCCTTTCGGACAAAGGCCAATTGAGCAAGGAGCCGATTGTGTTATGCATAGTTCAACAAAATTCATAGGTGGACATAGCGATGTTTTAGGTGGAATATTAGTTGCGAAAAATAAAGAGTTAGCTGAAAAATTACATTTTATTCAAAAGTCGGGCGGTGCAATTCCCAGTCCTTTTGATGCATGGCTACTTTTAAGATCTGTCAAAACAATGGCAATGAGAGTTCAAAAAGCTTCAGATAATGCTATGGTTTTAGCAAAATACTTTGATGCTCATGCTAAAATAGTTAAAACAATCTACCCTGGACTAGATTCACATCCTGATAATAAAATTGCACAAAAGCAGCAGCATAGTCCAAATGGTGACATAGTTTACGGTAGTATGGTATCTCTAGTTTTTGAGTCAAAATTTGAGTTAGATAAATTCGTAGGTAAAATTAATTTATTCTCTCTAGCAGAAAGTTTGGGGGGCGTAGAGAGTTTGATGTCAGTACCTTATTTTATGACTCATGCTGATGTTCCGAAGGAGGTAAAAGCTGAGATGGATCTTGTACCGGAGCTTTTAAGGCTTGCTGTTGGGATTGAACATATTGACGATCTTACAGCTGATGTTGATCAGGCATTATCATAAATAGTTATTAAAAAGTTTAATTTTTAATAATTATTATTTTTAGGCATGGTTTCTTAAATTATATCCTTTATAAAACTAGTTGCATCTAAAGATGTATAAAAGATTTTTCATTTTGGAGGAATTTTAATGTTTAAAAAATTAAATAAAGCACTTCTCTTTGTTGCTTTTGCTTTGTCTTTAATTAAGGCACAAGACGTTTCAATTGCTGTTGGAGATACAGCATTTGCAGGTTATACTGATGATATTGTTGTGCCTATTACAGTGTCTAATCCAAATGGTAATGTTGGTGGAGTTCAGTTTGATGTTTCAGTATCGCCTGCTATGGTAATGTTATCTGGTGTTTCTACCATTGGAGTTGCTTCTGAATTCTCTGCAGATTACAATATGCTTAGTGATGGGAGTTCTAGAGTAGTTTTTTACAATGCTGGCGATCCTAATGGGCTTAGTGCTGGTACTAGTTCAAGAGTTATTAATTTGCACTTTGGCGGGGCAGGTGTTCTTTCGGCAGTCCTTGAAATTAAATTAAACAATGTTGTTGCTAGTGATGCAAATGGGAATCTTTTAACCTCAGTATCTATTGCTGGTGATTTAACAATTGGTGATGTTGTCTACCTAAGCGGTTCAACAGCAACTGCTGATGTTGAGGAAACAGTAGACATTGATTTTAGCATTGTCAACACTGGAAGTGTTGGTGGAATACAGTTTGATATTAAAGATGCTCCCAATTATTTAAATTTAGTATCAGTGGCCACCACTGATAGGACTGCAGGATTTAGTGCATATTTTAATGATGTAAATGAGGGTGCTAACTCTCGAATCATTATGTATAGTCCAAATAATGTTAACTTAGAACCAGGTAGCGGCCCAGTTGTAACTGCTACATTTGAGGTAATTAATACAGCATATGCTGACTCTGTGTCTCTATTTATGGAAAATGTAATGGTGACAGATGGTATAGGAGGAACATTTTGGATTGCTTCTGCAGACTCTGGTACTGTTGTAGTTTACCCTGGGTACATTGAGGAGCCCTCAAATTTACAAGCTTTAGATGGACAGGATGCTTATGTAAATTTAACTTGGGATCCTCCATCAGGTCCGATTCCAGATAACATCGTTGAAGATTTTGAAGCTGGCATTCCAGAAGATTGGACGCTTACAACAAATTCAGCTCAGGGATGGTATCTTACAACAGATTGTACGAGCGAGTGGTGGACAGTTCCTGCTCATACAAATTATATGTGCTCAAATGATGACCAAGCAAATGATGATGGTTCAGTAGATTATTTGGTTACTCCTAGTTTAAATGTCAGTGGAGCAGCTAGTGTCATTCTAAGTTTTGATTCTTATTTCGATGGTGCTTACGGGCACGGTGCCTCTATCGGTGTTAGTGAAAATGGAGTGGACTTTACTGAGGTCTATGTTTTAGCTGCAGCTACTGAATGGGTAACGGAAACTATTGATCTTTCTCCATTTATTACTGGCGATGATCTTTTTATATTATTTCACTCAAATGATAACGCAACTTGGGCCTCTGGCTGGGCGATTGATGATGTTTCAATCTCTTTTGAAACAAGGGATATTCCAGAGCGTTTGGTCCACTATAATTTAACAGACATTGGTGAGTGGGTTGTAACAGCTCCAAAAGAAGACGTAATGCATTCCTATGGCGGTGGCATACCCTTTTCGCATAGAATTGATCTTGAAAATCCAATAGTTAGTGACACTCGTCCTGTTGATATTGATGCCTACAAAGTTTATAAGTCTCTAAACGGGATTACTGATTTTGAAGAAATAGTTGAGGTTGAGGGTAGCGTAACATCATACAGAGATGACAATGTTGTGAACAATACTTCTTACTATTATTATGTAACAGCAATTTATCCAGATGGTTCTGAATCCGTGCCAACAAATATTGTTTCTGCGACTCCAGTAGAGTGGATTGAATGTTCTATTGGCGATGGTGCGTCATTAGTAGGTCTTACTGACACGATTGATATTTCTGTTAATAATGAAAGTCTGCTTGGTGGATTATTTTTTGAGATTGAAGATTTTCCAGATGTGCTAGTTGGTGAAAGCGTATTAACTACAGATAGAACAGATGGCTGGTCCTTATCCATATTGGATGATAATGGTAAAATTTCGATAGCTGGCTTTGGTCCATTAGCCGGTGCAGATCCTTTGCAGCCTGGAGACGGTCCTGTGTGCAGGGTTGTTGTCCGCCCTCAAGGTGATCAAGCTCTGACTGTAAGCTTGACAATGACTGATGTTCAAATTCAAGATACCAGTAACCCGCCGGTTCAGTTAAACTGGACAGCAGAGATTGGATCTTATGAGGTTGGTATAGAAACACAATATGTAATGTTGGTTGATGGGCATGGTGAACCTGGATCGCAAATGACATCTCCTCTGTGTTTAATTAATACTCAGCCAGTTTACGGCATACAAGTGGATTTTGTTGTTAATCCTCCATTTATCTCAGGTAGTGGAATTGAAACAACTGACTTAGTTGACTTTAGTACGTGGTCAGTATCATCACAGCAGCTAGGCAACGTATTTACTTTGCTTTTATTTGATAATACATTAAGTAACCCTATTCAACCCGGTAGTTGGTATTTAGGGGAAGTATTGCTTGATGTTCTTCCTGGCTCTCCTGAAGAGTTTATGGTTGATATTGAATATGGAGAAATGGTTCTTTCTGATGCATATAATCAGCCACTAGTTTCTGCAGGATTACCATCGGAAGTTTATATTGGTGCGCCACCAGCTTCATACAGCATTCACAATGTTGAAGGTCTACTTACACCAGGCGGACAAGGTTCTTTTGAAGTTCATTTGACTAATACTGAGATAGTTGGAACTATGTCATTTGAAATTGAAGATCTGCCTAATTATTTAACAGTTACTTCAGTAGAGGCTGTTGGAAGATTTGAAAATGGTATCATTGATGGCAGTACTGGTGAAGATGTTGATGAGGGATATTTTTATTTTCTTGGGTATGATTTCACAGGTGGTATTCCAGTGGGCAATGGGCCTGTAATAAAAATTAATGTTCAAATGGGTCAGAATATACAAAACCCTAATGTGCAGTTACTATTTCATGAAGTTAGTGCAGGAGATGCAGGAGCTAATTCTGTTACAGCTATATCTCAAGGACTGGGACTTTTTGCTGACGTAAATCTCTCATCTACTACAGAGGCTTACGTCCCTGCAAAATTTCAATTGCACGACAACTTCCCTAACCCTTTTAATCCTTCGACTGTTATCACTTATGACTTAGCGGTGGATGGGTTTGTAGATCTCTCCATATATAATGTAGTTGGTAAAAAAGTAAAAACTATTATAAATCAAAATGAAACCGCTGGTAGAAAAATTACAGCTTGGTATGGAAGAGACGATGCTGGGAATGCACTAAGTGCTGGAATGTATTTTTATAGATTAACCGCAGGTAGTAAGGTGTTTACAAAAAAGATGGTCTTGATGAAATAAACTAAATATTTATACTTATTAAAAAGGGGCAGATAATAATGCCCCTTTTTTGTAATTTTTATATATGCCGCGGTGGTGGAATTGGTAGACACGCCAGATTTAGGATCTGGTGCACTTTGTGCGTGAAGGTTCGAGCCCTTTCCGCGGTACTCTAAATAAGCCTTGTTTATTATGAAGGAATGAGGCTTTTTTTACATTTAAAATTCATTTCTAGCATTTACATACTAGTTTTCTTTATACTGAGTTAACATTTTTAACCATTTATTATCTTTTATATTAAAAAATTAACATAGAAAGGTTATTTTTTTATGATCTTTAAGATTTTACTATATTTTGTTTTTTTGATGCTTTTCAGTTGTGGGGATAACGATTCAGATGCATCACCTAATGATTCAATTAGTGATTGTAACGAATTAATAACAGTTGATTCTTCGAGAGGGGATTGTTCAGAAACTCTTAACATTGCAAATGAGTTTAGCATCACTACATCCGGGGATTTACGAAAAATAACTGCGAATAACATTCCTGCGCATGATGTTGGCCTCTTTGGTAATTCTCCTGGAGCATTAAATCCAAATAGTATTACTGAGCAAAATAGTAGGTACGATATTGATCTTACTCCATCAATGGCTAATTCAAAAACATATCTTCTTAATAATGGCCCTGCATATTCATTTGGTATTTTGTTAAATGGTGTGGAGGTAGACCCTGTAGCCGCAGAGCCTTGGCCGCATACCAAACCTGTCAGTAATAGTCATAATTGGGGTTGGAATTTAGAAGCAACCATGGTCGATATTGGACTTGATTGTAACACCGCACATGTTCAACCAACTGGTAAATACCACTATCATGGCGTGCCAAAGCTTTACTTAGAATCAATAACATCAAATTCAAATGAAATGCTACATGTTGGCTGGGCCGGAGATGGTTACCCTATTTACTATGCTTATGGCTTTAGCAGTGCAAATGACAATTCATCTAGTATGAAAATTTTAAGTTCCAGTTACCAGCTTAAATCAGGTGATAGACCTGGAGATGGAGACAGCGCTCCTTGCGGACCGCATACAGGAGTTTATTCAGCAGATTATGAATTCGTCGATGGGCTTGGAGATCTAGATGAATGCAATGGCAGGGAGGGTGTTACCCCTGAATTTCCTGAGGGCACATATTACTATGTAATCACAAATGAATTTCCAGGTGTGCCACGCTGCTTTGTAGGCACGCCGTCCAGCGATTTTAAAATTGGACCAGGATAAGTTTTAAATATAAATGATATTTTTTATAATGAAACCAAAGAGAACAATTCATGAATAAATTAACATTAAGCTTCGCTTTATATACTTTTTTAACAACGGCATTTGCAGCAGATATTTATGCTCCAAAGCCTCTGAGTTTAGTATTTGAGGATGCCATAGGAAGACAGTGGACGCCTTCACCGATTAGTACTGTTGAAAACAGAGATCATGTTATTATAATTGATAATACAGGTTCATACTGTTTGAGAGTTGGCGTAGATATCAAAGGCAGTTTAGGTGCTGCTGAAGTGGCCTCCATAAAAGATGGCACTGGAACGTACGGAGACGCGCTGAGATCAATGTTTCAAGTTCTTGATATGAATATATCAACTTTAGCAGATAATAATCTTTCAGGTACTTTCACAATTCATCCTGAACTTGCTTCTTATTATGCGGCTGATGCTGACGGGACGAATTTGACTATTAGAGATAAATCTTCTTACTACCAGCCAGAGCAAAGTACATCTGCATACTTAGTGTTTACAATTACAAATACGCAGTCGTCTTTGAACACGATCAAAGCCTCCTCAAGATATATTTATAGCTCTAATACGGGTGATTATGCAATCGATAATAGCTGGCAAGATCACTGGGTAAAATTAAACACAGATATGACAGTGATATTAACAGCTACTGAATCTGAAGCCACAGAGTGGACATTTGCTGATGCTACTGGATTGATCGATGTATCAACAGATCAAGGAAGTGATTTTAACCCAGGGTCAACTACCTGGCAGCCAAATTCGTTTGCGGCCTATCCAACGAATAATAATGGAGAGATATCTGCTTGGGATTATGATAATAGCGGTTTGAAAACAAATCAGTTCTACAACAACGTCGACGATGATTACCAAAATCAACTTGGCCATTCTGAGGCAGCTGATGCTGCGGCCACTGCAGTATTAAATGTTATCGATCAGAATTTAATTGATATGGGCGAATCACTTCGTTACTCAAAAGAAACATACCTCACTTTTAGGAGTGCGCTGCTTGAGAATAAATTTAGTAGCATAGACCTTTATAATGCGAAGCTTGGCGAAAGAACTGTGGAGCATGTTTATTTTACAAGCGCTTATGATGATGATGGGGTTTATCATCCCTTCATGATTATCGCAACTCATAACGCTCCATCAGGTCCCCAGTTTCTCATTGATGTGGCAAGGCCTCCAGGGGACGGGACGCCAGGTACAAGCTACGATCAACAAACGGTCACCAGGAATGCTGTACTTGAACAAAAATTGATCAAAATCCCTCTAAAAGATTATGGTCTTATTTCTACGTTACTTGATAATGACCTAACTAGCTATGGAACGCTTGGATCAGATGCAAATCTTTCGCAGTCCGATTGGGATGTTGATAATTATACTAGCCTTTCTTCAACTGGAATAGCTGTTGATGGAGTGATTATCTATCCGGCATCAAACAACGTTTTGATTTATGCATCCTTGGCTGCAGAAATAACATCCACAGGTATCCATGTTGGTAGAGGTATGGGATTTCACTACCATGCAGATGGGCACGGATTCAATGGAAACGGCATTAATCTCTACAACGAAAGTGATTATGCCGGCCATACTCATCCTCCTCTTATCGGTTTTGTTTTTGATGGCATTGGATTATTTGGTAAAAATGATGGAGGCGACACCGCAATCGACGGCGCATCAGAGAATTTAGATGATTACGGCGGACATGATCATGGCGATTATGGTTATCACTACCATGCTCATTCAGGTATAGTCACCCAGCAAAATGGGCCGAATACGCATACCTTTAATCAGAATTTTTTGCAAAAAGGCGCATTCAAAGGATTAATCAATGATGTACCTGGATTTTTAAATGTAAATACGAACCAGTTCATGGACAGTGATATTAAGCGCTATGTCGGTGGTTCTGGAACCTCTCAGTTAAGTGCAACTGAGCCTGATAATGCTCTTATGCCAAATTCATTCGTGCTCTACCAAAATTATCCAAATCCTTTTAATCCAGTTACAAGAATTAAATATGATATTGCAGAAAATTCTAATGTTTCTGTTAACGTATATAATTTGATGGGAGAAAAAGTTGCTACATTGGTAAATCAATATCAAAATGCAGGATACTATTTTACAAACTGGGATAGTAGAAATGACCTAGGGGTATTAGTGTCAGCTGGAGTTTATCTTTTTGTTTTAGATGTAGGAGATTTGAGACAAGTGCGTAAAATGATTTTATTAAAATAAATATTGAATAATTTTTTTTGATCGTCAAACTTTATTTTTGTAAGTATTTGGTACTTAAATTGTTCAAAATCTTTATAAAATAAAAAATAAATACAGATATTCTTAATTATTAAAATAATTTTTTTAATGTAAAATTTTAAGAAATCATATTTAGATATTGTGTTATAAAAAGACAATCCTATAAATTACTATTGAGAATGTTTCTCAAAAAGTATCTAATCTTAACATAGGTTAATTATTATCTTTTTTGATCGAAAATTTTTATTAGTTCTTTCCTTTTTTGGCCTCATAGCCAAGCTCGATTTTTTTATTAAAAACTACACTCATATAAAAATTTAAACTATAGCGAAAAAGGGCTCACATTATGCTTAAACCGTATTTTATAATTCTAGCTTTTTTATCAATACTTTCATCAGCGTTATTGGCTCAAGTTGGTGGTACGATAGCGTTTCAAGGAGTGCTACGTGATCCGCAAGGAACCACAGTTGTGGATGGAAGTTATAATTTAACATTCAAGATCTATGATGATGCTGCATCCTCTTCAAATGTAATATATGAAGAAGACATAAGTAGTGTGTACGTGTCCGGAGGGGTATTTAGCGTTGAGCTGGGTACAGCCAACAACACAGAATGGCAAAGTGTTCCTTTTGATGAGACATATTATGTCGGCGTCTCAGTCAACAATGAAACTGAGATGAGCCCGCGTACAAAGCTTACTACTTCGCCTTATTCAATGGCAGTGTACGGAGCGAATAATGTAGTTCCTAACAATGGTAATGTTGGTATAGGTACACTATCCCCAACTGCTTCTCTGCATGTTTATGCAGATGATGGCGATGATGTTTTAAATATTGAAAATTCTGGTGGAGTTCAATTCAATGTCAGTCCTTCGGGAACAATGACTATAGGAGGCGATATAAAAATTAGGGATACTGGTGCGGGAATTGAATTTCCTAGCGGTCTCAGGCAAGTAGCACCTGATGCTTTGCACGCTTCAAGGGGTTCTGAAAATTCTGACGATTTAATTCTAGAATCTGATGCTGACATATCTGGAGAAACTGATGGGAATAATGGCAGCGGTGATATACTCATGACCGTTGGAGGGGACACTAAGGCTGTAGTTACAAATAGCGGTAATTTTGGTATTGGCACTACGAGCCCTAGTTCTAAGTTAGATGTAGTTGGAAATACCGAAGTAACAGGCAACACATCTATAGGTGGAGCGCTAACGGTAACTGGAAAAACTACACTAGCAGATGGTAGTGCTGATAACCACGCGGTTAATTTTGATCAAATTTATCCGGTTGGATCTATTTATATGAATGCTTCGAGCAACGTGAACCCTGGAACCTTGCTTGGTATTGGGACGTGGCAAGCGTTAGCGCCAGGAAGAGTTCTTCTAGGCGCTGGGTCTAACGACGGCCAGACGTATACTGCAGGTGGTACTAGTGGAGCGAGGACCCATACCTTGACCGCAAATCAAGTTCCCTCTCACAGCCACGGTTTAGGTAGTCATACCCACTCTACAGGTGACGGTGGTGGTCATAGCCATACATACACCGCTCCAGGATCTACGCCTGTTGATGCTGGAGGTGATGCTCAGGATGAAACAGACGTTAGCACTGGAGGCCAAAATACAAATGTAGGAACAAGTGGCGTTGGTAACCATAATCATGGTGATACAGGTAGTGGAGGTTCTGGGAATACTAATAGTACTGGGTCAAATCAGACCTTTAATATTATGCAACCGTACCTTGTTGTTTACATGTGGAAGCGAACTAATTAGTTTTTTTATTCTCAATTAAAAACATTTTATTACATTGAATTATTTGACTAAAAATTTATTTTTCATATTATTATTTAGCTTTCCTATTGTGGTTGTAGCCCAAGATATATGTGAACCTGTCTACACTGTCCCCAGATTAATGTTGGTAAATAGCGTTTCCGCATCGGTTACTACTGATGGTCCAGATATGGAAAATACTGGCCAAAACGCTACGGGGGAGCCGAGAACCATTCAGATGTTTGCAGGGCAAGCACTGCAGGAGACAGATGGGATTAGCGATAATGGGTTTTATAGTTCTAGCGATACATACAATGCCTCGTGGGGATTTTATTCATACTATCTCAAGGAGCCCGTTCCGCCAACGATGTTTTCTTCAGATGGCGATTATGATAATAAGATAGTTGTAGACTGGATCATAAATGATGGCACAACTGGACCTCCAGTTACATCAACTACAACAAAATTAATGCGTAATGGATTAATGTTAACCGAGCTAAGTATGGATGTAACGCAATATCAAGATTTTAACGTTTTTGCAGGTGTTACCTATGAATATGAGGCTATAGTATCAAATAGCAAGGGTGACAGTCATGACGGCTCCGATTATGGATTTCTTAATCCAAATGGTGTAGTTACAGGCCAGATCAGTACTCCAAGCGGTAACCCGGTTGAGAATGCTACAGTATTATTAACTCCGAACTTAGGTCGCTCTGCAAAATTTAATGGTGATGGGTATATTTACTGGTTTGATGCTGACAGTTCTAGGTTACAACAGTTCAGAGGTTTGGAAGCTTCATATACGATTGAAACCTGGTTTCGCTCAGTTACTTTAAATGATGACTATATGACATTATTTGCCGCAGCCGACTCTGCTACGACGAATCATTTCATTGATATTTTAATAGATGATGAAGGATATGTTGTTTGGAGACATACGCCCCGTACCTCAGATAACCCACTTACATATGGTCAAGCCACTGAGATTCAATCAGTAAATAAATATGCTGGGGCAGGAGAAACATTTCATCACCTCGCGCTGGTTTATAACGATTTGACCAAGTATATGAACATGTTTGTGGATGGGTACATAGTAGCCTCAGGTACTGCAAGTGGAGCGATAAATGATTCTTGTGAAATTGTTATGGGGAAAAAGGGCCCTTCAGAGAACGATAATTATTTCCGTGGTTATCTTGACGATTTTCGTATCTGGAATACGGCAAGGGATTGGGAAGATATCCGCGCATACAGAAATATAACCCTATCTGGTTTTGAAGACTCGTTAAAAGCCTATTGGAAATTTGATGAAGAAGCTGGTGATAAAGTATTCGATTTGGCTGTTGATAAATATATTACCTCGGAAGATATTTTTGATTTCAATGGCAATTTTGTAGAAACGATCAACTATCCTGACGGGAAGCCATTTGACAATGATGGAGAAATTTGTCTAGTTGATAGAAGCGATGTGATCGGAGATGTTTTTGTCGGAGGCATAACTGATGAAGTTGGAAATTATTATATTAAGCAGGTTGCCTATGGTGGAGGAACAAGTTTTACTGCCACACCGTCCCAGTCAACTATCGTTGGTCGTTCTGTAGAATTTGATGGTAGTGCAGATTATATAGATTTTTTTGGCAAAAGACTTAGCCTATCTGATTCTTCAGGTGTTACTGTTGAGGGTTGGTTTAAAACTCCTGGCTCTTCCAATGAAATGACAATATTATCTGTTGTAGAACCAATAACGAAAAATTCAGAGCTTAAGGTCTTTATTGCAGCTGGAGGAGAAAATATATCTGTTGATTTTCTAGGAACCACTATTTCCACTTCAGGAGCAGTTAATGATAATATGTGGCATCACTGGGCAGTGGCACTTAATAATTCAGCAGGTACTTTAAGCATCTACATTGATGGCAGTTTATCTGATGGTAGTGGATCAGCGGTTGATGTTAGCTCGCTTAATGCTGGCCTAGCTGATTTATCTGAGTTTAGGTTCGCAGCTGACGTTCTTTCTACCGGCGCATCCAATTATTTTCTTGGTTTTCTTGACGAAATTCGATTTTGGGAAGCCCCTAGGACAGTAGATCAAATTACTGGTACCATGAACCAGGTTTTGGATGGGACCGAATCAGAGCTTCAAAGTTATTGGAATTTTAATGATGCAACCGGATTTTTAATTAATGATATTGGCCCAGGATTATCCCCGGGAATGATGGCGGATACTTCCTCAGCCTCAGCGGAAGGTGCGTGGTCGATCGATATCCCTCTTGAAGAGGCTTTTACGCATTATTACACTCCTGAAAGCAGGCTTGTTACACTAAACCACTCTAACATTTCAGTAGATCTGGTAAACTTTACTGATTTGTCTCTAATCCCTATAACTGGATACGTGAATTATGCTGAAACGCCTTGTTTCATAGAAGGTGCACAAATTCTTGTGGATGGCCAGTCGTTACTTCCTCCAGTGTATACCTCAGAGAGCGGGAAATTTACAATAGAGCTCGAACCAGGGAGTATAGGATCAATCGTCTCGGTTGATTATAGTGAGCATGATTCGGATGACCTTTTTGATCCTACTTACATAGAATTACCGATGCTTACAAAACCACTTTCAGGGCAGTACTTCAGCAGCGATAAGACTTCCAATATTGCTGGCATTGTTGCAGGAGGAGATTGTGAATTTTCCTTGGCTACTGATGCTGGTGACATAGAGGTGACCTTATCTGCGGTGAACGGTTGTTATGAAGAAACGGTAGTAGTAGACGAAAATACTAATCAGTATTATTTTGATGATGTTCCACCATTGATCTATAATATTTCCGTTTATCATCCTGACCCTGAAATTGTTTTTGACGCTGATACGATATCAGTTGAGAGCAGAGATAGGGATGATAAGGATTTTATT
>CENJ01011081.1_pt1 | contig 12393 bp, 13 predicted proteins | sample 356161 | NCBI WGS metagenome assembly CENJ01 (sample SAMEA2619531, study PRJEB7988) | marine metagenome | biome: marine biome (ENVO:00000447); feature: surface water layer (ENVO:00002042); material: "saline water (ENVO:00002010), including plankton (ENVO:xxxxxxxx)" | depth 5 m
CTTAAGTCTAAACTAAGTTTTAAGCTAGCATCTAAGTTCAAAAAATTTGATAAAAATATAAAACCTGGAAGATATGTAATTGAAAAATCAATGAATAACAATCAACTGATAAACAATTTAAGAGTTGACAATATTCCAATTAAACTTACTTTTAACAACTTAGAGAGGATTGAAAATTTAGCATCAGTTATATCAAAACAGTTAGAAATAGACAGCTTAAATTTGATTAATCAACTATTAAATAAGGAATTTCTGATGCAAAATGGTTTCAATACCAATAATGCCCTCTCAATGTACATTCCAAACTCATATGAGTTGTTTTGGAATGTAAGTGCTGAAAATTTTCAAAGAAGAATGTATATGGAATACCTAAAATTTTGGAATAAGAAAAGACTTTCTAGGGCTAAAGAAATCAGCTTAACACCAATACAAGTAAGTGTCTTAGCTTCAATAGTTAATAAAGAGTCCTCAATTAAAGAAGAAAGACCAATTATTGCAGGAGTATATATGAATCGAATTAATAAAAAAATTAAATTACAAGCGGACCCTTCTGTAATTTATTCAATAAAGGAAAAAGATAAAAATTTTAAAAGGATTATTAAAAGAGTTTTTTTTAAAGATCTGGATGTAGATTCGAAATATAATACATATAGATATTTTGGTTTACCACCAGGTCCGATTTGTATGCCGGATATTTCTTCAATAGATGCAGTTTTAAATTACAGCAAACATGATTATTTATTTTTTGTTGCGAATCCAAATAAGCCAGGGTACCATTCTTTTTCAAAAAGTTTAAGAGATCATAATAATCACAGGAGAGTATATTTAAATTGGTTAAGAAAAAAATAATAATGTGATATTGTTATTTAGCATCTATCAAAAAAACTGTTGGTTTCTTATTTAAATTAATCTCCTCTTTTTTCCATTCAACAATTGATAAGCTAATAATTTTTTCGTCTTTGGAGTTCAAGCATGACGCTATTGAAAGTTGAGTATTCTGAGATAGAACTTTTTTTGTTAAATCTAACAGTTGATTATTTCTGTAAGGTGTTTCAATAAAAATTTGAGTTTCATCATTTTTTTTAGATTTTTTCTCTAAAAGTTTTAACTTTTTAATTCTTTCTTTTGAATTTATTGGTAGATAACCATTAAAAGTAAATCTTTGCCCTTTCATTCCAGACGAGATTAATGCTAAAAGAATTGAAGATGGACCAACTAAAGGTTTGACATTAATTTTTAAAACATGTGCTGTGTTTATAATAGATGCACCAGGATCTGCTATAACAGGATTTCCTGAATCTGACATTAGCCCCATGTTTTGCCCCTTTATTAATGGTTTTAAATATTTTTCATTATTGATATCGTTTTTATTTTTTTTTATTTGAAAAAAAATTAAATCATCTTGATTTTTTGTTGGTAAAATTTTTTTTATAAATCTTCTTGATTTTTTTTCACTTTCTACGATGAAGTAATTTAATTCATCTATAATTCTAAGATTATATTTAGATATATTTTCTAAACTATCATTACTTCCAATAAAATTTGGTATTATATAAAGTGTTGGTTTTTTTATTTCCAATTATTTAATACTCTTTTACAACCCTGATAGATTTTATCATAAACTATCTCAAACCCTTTATCATCACCATAATAAGGATCCTCAATCTCAAATGGATCATTTAAAAGTTGAATTATGGAATTCGCTTTATGATATGAGAAAAGTTCTCTAACATCATGAAAGTTTTCTTTGTCCATTACAAAAATATAATCAAAATTATTGAAATCTTTTGTTCTAATCTGCCTTGCTTTTTGCATGCTAATATCAATTCCATTTTTTTGTGCGATATTAACACTTCTTTTATCAGGCGGGTAACCAGCGTGATAACTTGCCACACCAGCAGAATCTACTTTAATTTTAAAATTTTTAGACATATTCTCAAAAACACCTTGAGCGAGTGGTGACCGGCAAATATTCCCTAGACAAACCATAAGAACATTTCCAGGTTTATGCATGTCAAAGGGTTAATTTCTTATTTAAATCTTCAACATATTTTCTAAATTGCTTATCTGTGAAAGATAAATTGTCTACCGTTTTACAAGCATGTAGAACAGTAGCATGGTCTCTTTTACCGATTTGACTCCCTATACTTGCCAAAGAGGCTTTAGTAAATTTTTTTGCAAAATACATAGCTAGTTGCCTTGCTTGTACAATGTGTCTCTTCCTCGTTTTTGACTGAAGTGTTTGCACATCCATTTGGAAATATTCCGAAACTACTTTCTGAATGTAATCAATACTAACCTCTCTTTTTGTATTTTTGACAAATTTTTCTACAATCTCTTTTGCTAATTCAATTGTCACTTCAAGTTTGTTAAATGAAGATTGAGCTATTAGAGAAATAATGGCACCTTCTAATTCTCGAATGTTACTTTTTATGTTTTTTGCGATGTAATCAACAATTTCATCTTCTATAACTACACCATCTCTGTACAACTTATTTTTAAGAATTGAAAATCTTGTCTCATAATTTGGTTGCTGCAATTCGGCTGACAATCCCCATTTAAATCTTGATAGAAGTCTCTGTTCTACGTCTTGCATATCTACAGGAGCTTTGTCAGATGTAATAATCACTTGCTTACCATTCTGATGAAGATGATTAAAAATGTGAAAAAAAACATCCTGTGTTCCCGACTTACCAGACAAAAATTGAACATCATCTACAATTAATATGTCAATAATTTGGTAAAAGTGTATGAAGTCGTTCCTTGTATTTTTTTTAACAGATTCTATATATTGTTGCGTAAACTTTTCAGCGGAAATGTAAAGAACAGTTTTATCAGGAAACTTTTCTTTGATTTTTACACCTATTGCATGGGCCAAGTGAGTTTTTCCTAAACCAACATTTCCAAAAATTAATAATGGATTGAATGAGGTGCCACCTGGCTTATTTGCAACGGCAATTCCGGCAGATCTAGCCAATCTATTTGAATCACCTTCTAAAAAATTTTGAAAATTATAGTTTGGGTTTAATTGTGATTCTATGTTTAAATTCCTAATTCCAGGAATAACAAAAGGATTTTTTAGTTGACCATTTAAACTATTTAGAGGTGCATCTACTCGTTGGGATTGAAAATTTACCTGTTGATTACTTGGAATACTCTCAGTAAACGGTTTTTTATTTCCATAAGTATTTTCCATTTTAATTACATAAACTAGACGAGCCGATTCTCCCAATTCTTTTGTCAAAGCAATTTTTAAAAGTTTTATGTAATGTTCTTCTAGCCACTCATAAAAAAACTTACTTGGAACCTGAATACTTAGAGCATTGTCACATAATTTTAGGGGTTTGATTGGTTCAAACCATGTTTTATAGGCTTGTGGCTGAATGTTGTCTTTTATAAAAGATAGGCAATTATTCCATGAAGATTCAGCAGTTTTAAGCATTTAAATTACTATATAATTTTTTTTTAATAATGTTTTGGTTTTTAAATTTAGGTTAATCAAATATGCTGAAAAAAAAAATAAAAAAAAACAAGTTTTGGTATTGATTTTAAATTATTTTTTTTAGAAATTAAAGATCTGTCAATTTTTACAATTTTGAAATTTCAATTTGAAACATCATCTTTAAAAGTTAGGTATTCTGAAACAGATCAAATGGGATTTGTTCACCACAGTAATTATTTAAAATATTTTGAATTGGCAAGGCTTGATTGGCTTAGTAAACTTGGTATATCCTATAAAAAAATTGAAGAGAATGGTATTTTATTCCCGGTAATTTATTCAGAAATAAATTATCTATTTCCATTAAAATTCGATGACCTTTTTTTTGTCAAAGTTGGAATAGAAGAGTTACCTGTATCAAGATTAAAATTAAACTATGAGATTGAAACTTTTGAAAACAAAAAAATTTGTCTTGGAAAAGTTCATCTTGCATTTATAAATTCAATAAATAATAAACCTGTAAGAGCACCTGATAAATTAATTTTTGTCTTCAAAAAAAATTATGAATTATAAATTTTAACTTTTTGTTCTTCGTTAATTTTTCTGAGTATTGGAGCTCTAGTACCAGAAATTAATTTTTTGTTAGTTCTAAAGATTCTTATCTCATCAAAAACTTTTTGATCTATAAATTGTTGAATTGTAAAACTTCCCCCTTCAACTAAAATTGAAGAAATTTCTTTATTGTACAAAAATTTTAATGCTTCTTTTAAAAAAATATTTTTGTTACTATTTTTCTTAATTTTCAATTTTTTATTTGTTATGTGCAAATAGTTTTTTGATTTAAAAAAGTCAGAATTTTCATCTGCACGGTTGTTTGGATCAAATATAATTTTGACAGGACTCCTGCCTTGAAAATATCGATTTGTAAGTTTCGGATTGTCGTCTATTAAAGTTTGAACTCCAATAAGAATAGATTCCTCTTCTCTTCTCCATTTGTGAACTAAAACCCTATCTTTCATTTTGGTTAAATAATTTACTTTCCCCTTATTTTTAGTATTTTTTTTTGGACTTATAAAACCATCTCTAGATTCTGCCCATTTTAAAATTATATATGGTCTTTTTTTTTCATGAAAGCAAAAAAATCTTTTGTTTAATTCCATGGCTTTTTCCATACAGACTCCTACTAAAACATTAATTCCATTTTTAATAAGTTCTTTTACACCTTTTCCGTTAACATTAATATTTGGGTCAAGACAACCAATAACAACATTTTGAATCCCACTTTTAATAATTAGTTCTGTGCAAGGGGGTGTTTTGCCTTTGTGACAACATGGTTCAAGATTTACGTAAAGAGTCGATTTTTTTAATTCTTTTTTTTCTTTGACTTTTTTGATTGCAATTACTTCAGCATGATCTTCGCCGGCCTTTTTGTGCCAACCTTCTGAAATTATTTTTTGACCCCTTACTATAACGCAACCAACAAGAGGATTTGGATAAGTGTATCCTTGACTTTTGAAAGCTAAATCAAAGCACCTTTGCATAAATTTTTTATGTTTTTTATGATTTTTCAATCCTTATATTTAGCTTTAAAGCAAAGATAAATTATTAAAACATTTAATGTTTAAAATCAGACAAGTTTGTAAGAAAGATAATTTAAATCTTAGCAATGTAATACGTGCGGTTTTAACAGAAATTGGAGTTCCAAAAAAGGGAACAGCCTATTCTGACCCTGAACTTGATTTTATGTTCGAAACTTATAATAAGAAAAGATCAATTTATTACGTTGTAGAGAATAGTGGAAAAATTTATGGTGGGGCTGGAATAGCACATTTAAATCATGCTGATTATGATATTTGTGAATTGCAGAAAATGTATTTTCTTCCTTCAATAAGAGGTATAGGATTAGGTAATGTAATGATTGAAAAGTGTCTGGATTTTGCATCATATAATAAATTTAAATACTGCTATATTGAAACCTTACCATACATGAAAGCAGCACAAAAACTTTATCTCAAAAAAGGATTTTACTACATTAATGGTCCTCTTGGAAATACTGGTCATACCTCATGCAACGTATGGTTAATTAAGAAACTAAAATGAAAATAAGTGATTTTAACTCTAAGTTTCGTTCCGATTTAACTGAACTATACACAGTAGATGAAGTTTCGTCGTTATTTAGAATTGTTTTGGAAGAATTACTTTCTTTTGATACAACTCAATTTTATTTAAAACCAGATTACATATTAAATAATACTGAATTAGATAAGGTTAACAAGTTTACTAATGAATTAAAAAAGGGTAAACCTTTTCAATATGTTATTGGTGAAACGAGATTTTACAATTACAAATTTTATGTTAACGACAGTGTCCTAATCCCTAGGATTGAGACAGAAGGTTTAGTGGATTGGATTTTAAGGGAAAATAAGGATTCAAAAACAACCGTTATTGATTTTTGCTCTGGTAGTGGCTGCATTGCCATTACTATGAAAATGAAACGAAAAAAATGGAATATTTCTGCTTTAGAAATTGACAAAAAAGCAATCGATTTGGCAAAGCGTAATTCATTTAGGCACTCGGTAGAAATTAATTATATACATGCTGATATCTTTTCATGGAACAACTATGATGAAGTTGATATTATAATATCAAATCCTCCATATGTAGTTGAAAGTCAAAAAAAAAATATGAAAGTAAATGTTTTAAATTTTGAACCAGAAAAATCAATTTTTGTGTCAGATCAAAACCCTTTGATTTTTTATAAGAGGATATTTGATATTTCAAAATTAAAATTGAAAGAAGGTGGTCTTTTATATTTTGAAATAAATCCTAAATTTAAAAACGCATTAATATCCCTATCTAAGAAATACAGTTTTTCTACTTATGAATTGAAAAAAGATATTTTTAGAAGAAATAGATATTTTAAATTTCAAAAATGAACCCAGAGGAAGAGATTAAAGGTTTAAGAAATAAACTTCATAAATATAATAACTCATATTACAACAATGATGTTAGTTTGGTTTCTGACTTTGAATTTGATATGCTTTTGAAAAAACTAGAGGAATTAGAAAAAAAATACCCTCAATTTTATGATTTCAATTCACCCACAGTTAGAGTAGGAGGAGAGGTTACTAAAAAATTTCAAAGTTTCAATCATAACTTCCCAATGTATTCTCTAGCAAACACATATTCAAAAGATGAAATAAAAGAATGGATTAAAAGAATTGAAAAAAAATGGGGTCATAAAATTAATGACTTTAATTGCGAATTAAAATTTGATGGAGCCTCTATTAACTTGTATTATGAACAGGGTAAATTGAAGAGGGCATTAACCAGGGGAGATGGCACTAAAGGCGATGATGTTACATCAAATATTAAAACAATCAAGAATATCCCTTTGGTTTTAAATGGAAACTATCCTGAAAAATTTGAGATTAGAGGGGAAGTTATTTTACCAATCCATAGCTTTAATACTTTAAATAATGAAAGAAAAGATAAAGGTCTTCCACTATTTAGAAACCCAAGAAATACTGCTTCAGGATCGTTAAAACTTCAACACAGTAAAGAAGTTGCATTAAGAAAACTAAAATGTTTTTTTTATTCAATAGTTGGAGAAAATTCAAGTCTATACCATTCAGATTTGCTTGAAAAATCAAGAGAATGGGGATTCTTTATACCAGCAAGTATGAAAAGAGTAAATTCTATAAATGAAATTTTCCATTTTATTGATTTTTGGGGTAAGAAAAAGAGTGAATTACCCTATGAAATAGATGGTATTGTCGTTAAAGTTAACTCAATTAAGGTTCAAAACGAATTAGGTTTTACCGCAAAAGTTCCAAGATGGGCCATTTCTTATAAATATAAAGCAGAAAGACAAAGCACTTTATTGTTATCGGTTAACTATCAAATTGGAAGGACTGGGGCTGTAACTCCTGTTGCTAACTTTGAGCCTATTAATCTTTCGGGTACAATTGTTAAAAGAGCTTCATTACATAACTCAGATCAGATTGAAAGACTTGGTCTTAGAATTGGTGATTATGTATATGTTGAAAAAGGAGGAGAAATCATTCCAAAAATAGTTGGAATCGATAAACATAGAAGGGGTGCCTTAGACAATCTTATAAAATTTATTGAAAACTGCCCCGAGTGTGGTTCAAAACTAGAAAAAGTTGAGGGTGAGGCACAACATTATTGTAAAGATGAAATTAATTGTAAAACTCAAATAATAGGAAAAATTCAACACTTTGTGTCTCGAAAAGCAATGAATATTGAAAGCCTTGGAAGTGAAAGAGTGATTTTATTATTTAAAAAAGGTATAATTAAAAATATTGCTGATATATATAAAATTGAAGTTGAAAAATTGACAAATTTAGAGGGTATGGCTGAAAAGTCAGCATTGAATTTAATTGAATCTATAAAAGAATCTAAAAAACAACCTTTCCAAAAAGTTCTTTTTTCAATAGGAATTAGACACGTTGGAGAAACAGTCGCGTCAAAGCTTGCAAATCACTTTGGGTCAATTGAAAACCTAATTAATTCAAGTTACCATGATTTAGTTTCGGTGGAAGAAATAGGAGAAAAAATTGTTAAAAGTATCAATCGTTATTTTAAAAATCCTCAAAATTTATTGATTATAGAAAAACTTTCGAAAGAAGGTATCAAATTTAAGATTGATGATAATAAAAATAAATCAAACATTTTAAACGGAAAGACTTTTGTCATATCTGGAACTTTCGAAAATTTATCACGAGAAGAAATCAAACAATTGGTTCTTGAAAATGGAGGAAAGTTGTCATCCGCTGTTAATTCTAAGACCAAAATAATAATAGGAGGAGAGTCGATAGGACCAACAAAAAAACAAAAGGCATATTTACTCAAAGTACCAATTATTGGTGAAAAAGAATTTTTAAAAATGTTAAATACGTAACATACTAAGTAAGTTTTGATATGATTTATATTTTATCTTTACATGTGAATTTTTGTTTAAGAATTTTATAAGTGTTTCGAAAATTATTTCATTTAATTAAATATAAAAACGATTTTAATAGAAGAATCTCAACAAGTGTTGCTAGATCTGATTTTAAAGTCAAAAGTGTTAGAGTTGTTTTAGATAAAACTCTTCCTGTAGACGAAAATTTTTTTAAAAATCTTTTAGGTGAAATAACAGATTCAAAAATTTTATTCACTTTCATTAAGTTTTCTCATTCAACTGAAAATACTTTAGGTGAAAAATATTGCTATGATAAGAATCATATCAATTTCTTTGGAAACTTTACAGAAAAACTTTCAAAAGCTTGTAAGAGAAAAGTAGATTTACAAATTAATTTTTTTGACAATAACAATTTATATTTAAAATGGATAGCAATTAAAGGAGATTATAAATTAAGTTTTGGTTTTAAGAAAACTGATATTAGAATCAATGATGTTATTTTTGATTTTCTTCCGCTTCAAACAGATACTTTCAAAAATGAATTCAGAAAGTATATTAGAGTATTAAAAACAATATAGCTTGGATTTTTTAAAAGGCACAGGGGTTGCAATAATAACCCCATTTAAAAAGAATGGAGAAATAGATTTCAATGCGTACAAGTTGTTAATCGATTTTTACATTAATAATGGAATAAATTATTTGGTTATTCTTGGAACGACTGGAGAGTCACATAGTATTTCTTTTGAAGAAAAAGATAAAATTCTTAAAAGCGTTGTTGAATTTAATAAAGGAAGATTACCTCTTATTGTTGGTTTTGGTAATAATGATACTCAAAAACTAGTCAATGAACTTTCAAATTTCGAATTGGAAAGTTTCAGTGCAGTTTTGTCTGTATGTCCTTATTATAACAAACCTTCTCAGGTTGGTTTATATGAGCATTTTTTTCATATTTCAAAAGCTTCACCTATTCCATTAATTTTATATGATGTTCCTTCAAGGACAGGTGTATCAATTTCCAATGAAACTATTTTTAAATTATTAGAAAAATGTGACAATATTATTGGAATAAAAGATGCAACTGGTGACATAAAAAAAGGGATAGATTTAATCAAAAATACCCCAAAAAGTTTTAATGTAATTTCGGGTGATGATTTTACTGCACTTGAATTAGTTTTAAATGGAGGTTCAGGAGTAATAAGTGTTGCGGCAGGGGCTTTTCCTAGAGAATTTTCTAAAATTATAACACTAGCAAAAAAAAGAAAAAAACAAGAGGCAAAAGTTCAGTTTAAAAGGATGGAAAATATTATTAATCTTTTATTTAAAAATGGGAACCCGTCAGGAATTAAAGCTTTAATTTCAATTAGAGGTTTTTGTGAAAATATTCTGAGACTACCTTTAACTCCAGTTGATAAAGGTTTATATGAGGATATTAAAGAAAGCATTAATATATTTGATAAAAATATATTATAAGTTTTTAAACACAAATTAACCTTTTTAATTTGTTATGTAATTTAGTTAACTTTGTGCATGCATTTTTTTAATCGAATAATTTTTTTTTTGATAGGTTTATTATTGTTTTCCTGCAACAGTTATCAAAAGTTGCTTAATAGTAAAGAAAATACCCCTAAATTAAAAGCTGCTCAAAAGTATTATGATAATGGAGAATACAGAAGAGCTAACCGCTTATATGAACAAATTATACCTGCTTACAGAGGAAAACCTCAGGCTCAAAGATTAATTTATTTTTTTGCTAATACACACTATCAGCTAGGAAATTACTATTTAGCTGCATATCAGTTTGAGAGTTTTGTAAAATCATTTCCTAAAAGTGAAAAATTAGATGAAGCAAATTTTATGATTGCAAAATGTTATTATATGCTTTCACCAATTTATAGTCTAGATCAAGAAAATACTAATCAAGCAATCGAAAAATTACAAATTTTTATTGATAATTATCCCAAATCAATTTATTTATCAGAAGCAAATAATTTTATAAGAGAACTACAGGTTAAACTTGAAAAAAAAGACTTTGAAATATCAAAACAATATTATACCATTCGAGATTATAAAGCAGCGATAAGTTCTTTAGATAATTTTATTTCAAATTTTCCCGGAACTCCTTTTAGAGAAAATGCACTTTATTATAAATTCATTTCTCAGTATGAAATAGCCATTAACAGCGTACCAAATAAAAAGCTTGTAAGATTGAAAGGAGCCAAAGAAACTTATATTGCAATTTTAAGATACTATCCTGAAACACTTTTCATGGAAGATATTATAGAAAAGATTGAAGACATTAATAAACAAATAGAAGTAATTAATAAAACTAACACATAAACTTTAAAAAATGACTAAATATAGAGAATCAAATGCCCCAGCAACAACATCAACTTATAATAGAAGTGAAATTGAAAAAGGAGTAGACAATATATACGAAGCCATTTCAATTATCTCTAAAAGATCAGCTCAAATAAATATTGATATCAGAAAGGAATTACATGAGAAATTGGATGAATTTGCTACTAACAACGACAGCTTAGAGGAAATTTTTGAAAATAAAGAGCAGATTGAAGTTTCTAAATTTTACGAGAGTTTACCTAAACCCCATGCTTTAGCTATAGATGAATGGTTTAAAAATAAAATTTATCACAGGAATACCGATGAAGAAGTTTAATGTTTGCACTTCTAGGTAAAAAAATACTCCTTGGTATTTCTGGAAGTATTGCGGCTTACAAATCTCCTTTTTTAGTTAGGTTACTAATTAAAAACGGAGCAGATGTTAAAGTCGTCTTAACCCCAAGTGCATTAGATTTTGTAACTCCTACCACACTTTCAGCGCTATCCAAGAATCCGGTCAATTCATCTTTTACGGAGATAAAAGATGAAGAGGATAATCCCGAATGGAATAATCATGTGGAATTGGCTTCATGGGCAGATTTTATGGTTATAGCTCCAGCAACTTCAAATACCATATCATCGATGGCATCTGCAAGATGTGATAACTTATTACTAGCTTGTTATTTGTCAGCTAAATGTCCTGTTTTTGTAGCTCCATCTATGGACTTAGACATGTACAAGCATCCAGGTAACCAGGAAAATTTGTCTAAATTAAAAAGTTTTGGAAATATAATTTTAGAATCTGAAGCTGGAGATTTAGCCAGTGGTTTAATAGGAAAGGGTCGGATGATGGAACCCTCAAATATAATTAAATACATAATTAAAAATTTAAAAAACGAATTCCCACTCAAAGGGAAAAACATACTTATATCTGCTGGTCCTACATATGAAAAAATTGACCCAGTTAGGTTTATTGGTAATTTTTCTTCTGGGAAAATGGGCTTTTCGTTAGCTGAAGCTGCAGCTAATCTTGGCGCTAAAGTAACTTTAATATCTGGTCCATCTTCATTAAAAATTTTAAACAGCTCTATTAATCTGATAAATGTTGTTTCAGCTCATGAAATGTATAATGAAATTTTAAAGTTTTTTTTTAGTGTAGATATTTTTATATCTGCTGCTGCTGTTGCAGACTTTATACCAAAGGATTTTTATTATTCGAAAATTAAAAAAGGTCAAAAGTTAAATAAAATTTCACTTAAGGAAAATATTGATATACTTCATAATTTAGGTAAAATCAAAACAAATCAATACTTATTAGGTTTTGCTCTGGAGACAAATGATGGTTATCAAAATGCATTAGATAAATTAATTAATAAAAATTTAAATGCAATCTTTTTAAATATTTTAAATGATAAGCAAAATATTTTCAATTCAGATTATAACCAAGGAAAGTACATAACGAGAAAAAAATCAATACCGTTTGAATTAACAACAAAATTGGATCTATCCTATAAGATATTTGAACAAATAATTATTGATTTATGAGAAAATATTTATTCCTTATTTTAATTTTTAACTTGAAACTATTCAGTCAAACTGTTAATTGTAATTTTGTACTCAATTCGGACTTTGTAGATCAAACCAATCAACAAGTTTTTTCAACTTTGGAAAAGTCTATTAATGAATTCAT